>OLRK01001786.1_pt1 | contig 15999 bp, 16 predicted proteins | sample 1672911 | NCBI WGS metagenome assembly OLRK01 (sample SAMEA3136736, study PRJEB25190) | human gut metagenome | biome: human gut; feature: human-associated habitat; material: faeces | place: Austria | collected 2013 | reverse complement strand
AGGAAAGCACCGGTCTGTTACCGTAAAATCAGGTATGATGAACATGGGTGAGGAAAGCGGTGTTCCAATCATACGGGAGTTGCTGAAAAATCTGCCGTGTAAGGATAATGTGATCGATTGCCCTCCGGGAAGTGCCTGTACGGTGATGGAGAGTATTAAGGATGCAGATTATTGTGTGATCGTTGCAGAGCCGAGTGTTTTTGGTGTCCATAACTTCCAGATGGTTTATGAACTTGTAAAAATACTGAAGAAACCGTTTGGAGTTGTGATCAATAAAGCGGATGGACAGGTAAACCCGATGCAGGAATTGTGTGAGAAATTAAAGCTGCCCGTTTTGGAACAGATTCCATTTGATCGTGAGATCGCAGCACAAAATGCAGTGGGAAATATCGCATATGAAACGAATGAAAAGGCAAAAGAAATTTTTGATCGGTTATATGCGAAAATATCGGAGGTGGTGAAATGAAAAAACTTCTGATACTGAGTGGAAAAGGCGGGACAGGAAAAACAACGGTTGCAGCATCATTGATCGAACTTTTTGGGGCAAAAGCATTTGCAGACTGTGATGTAGACGCGCCGAACCTGCACCTTGTTGAGAGCAGAAGCGCTACGCCGGAAGTAAAGGACTTTTATGGTTCTCAAAAAGCGGTAATCGATAAGTCGCGTTGTACGTTTTGCGGCGCATGTGCATCAAACTGTCGGTTCGATGCGATAAAACTTGTAAAAGCACAGTATCTTGTGGATGAATATTCCTGTGAAGGCTGTGGTGTCTGTGAGCATATTTGTCCGGTAAATGCCATTCATTTGGAAGATGACGTTGCCGGAGAACTGATGCTTTATAAAGATGATTTTACATTTTCTACCGCAAAACTGAAAATGGGCAGGGGCAATTCCGGGAAACTTGTGATGGCGGTGAAAAAGCAGCTGGTGAAGAATTCGGAAGAAGCGTTTGCAATCATTGACGGTTCACCGGGGATCGGCTGTCCGGTGATCGCTTCCATAAGCGGAGTGGATCTGGTACTGATCGTAGCAGAACCGTCCCAGTCGGGAATCTCAGATATGGAAAGAATCTTAGACACTGTATATCGATTTGATGTTCCGGCGGCAGTCTGCATCAATAAATATGATATTTCTCCGGAAAAAACAGAAGAGATTATTTCTTTCTGTAAAGAGAAACAGATTCCTTTTGTTGGGAAGATTCCATTGGACGGGGAAGTGGCAAAGGCACAGAACCGTGGGGAAAGCGTAGTTCATACAGATTGTCCTGCATCCAGGGCAATCCGGGAAATATATGAGCAAATCAAAAATTTATAAAAAAGATAAAGGAGATTGAAGACTATGAAAATTGCAGTATCTTGTAATGGAAATCAGATTTGGGCACATTTTGGACATTGTGAAAACTTTATGATTTATGAGACAGAAAATGGCGTAATTACTTCTGAGGAATCCGTTCCTAATCCGGGACACAGACCGGGATTTTTGCCGAATTTCCTTGCGGATATGGGCGTAAATACCATCATTTCCGGCGGCATGGGCGGCGGAGCTGTTGATATTTTTAATGAACGTAATGTGGAAGTGATTCTTGGAGCACAGGGAGATGCGAAAGCGGCAGTAGAAGCCTATCTTCGCGGAGAACTGGAATCCACAGGTTCTATCTGCCATGAACATGAGCATGCAGATGAATGTGGCGGACACGAATAAGAGATAGATGAAAATGCCAGCAGAAGTAAAATCCTGCTGGCATTTTTGTGAGACTTTGTATTGTTTATTCCGATTTTTCTAAAAGTTCTTTTATACTTTCGGTTGCTGCGTTTTCATCCTCTCCATCCGCGATAAGGATAATCTGATCTCCCTCTTTTAGAACAAGACTCATCATTCCCATAATGCTTTTGGCATTGATTTTTTTGTTATCTTTTTGAAAGGAGATTTTGCAGGAAAAATGATTGGCTTCCTGTACTAACAAGGCGATGAGTCGGTTTTCTATAACATTTTTGTGTTTTACGACAAGTGATGTTTGAATCATACGGTTCCTCCTAAAAAGATTTTACGGTTATTTCGCAAAGCTGTTTCGGCTTTACGTTATGTATTATAATAGCTTGAATGATCAAAAGCAATCAAGTGGACATAGGCCTATGCAGCGTAGGTTTCGTTAAAATTCTATTTCTTTGTTTTTTTAAGGCTTTTATTTGATATTTTTTCCAGATCCGTTTTTACCTGACGGTATTTATTGGCAGGGATAGGGATTGTAATTCCTCCGATCAGTTCCGCTTCATAGCAGCAGACGGAAACGAGGTAATCCACATGGATAATATAGCTTCGGTGGATCCGATAAAAATCGTCAGGAAGCTCTTCTTTTAATTCCTGTAAAGACTGGGTGCAGGTGTAGGTATTGTCAATACAATGAAGCAGGGATGTGTGGCGGTTTCCTTCGATATACAGCAGCATGGAGGTATCTAAATAAATGGTTTTGTTTCCATGCAGGAAGCAGAGCCTTTTCTTTTTGGGATTTCCCATCAGCAGATGCTTGGCGATCTGAAAATGGGACTGCTCTGTTTTTAAAGGTAAAATGGTATTTTTCTTTTCCTCTTCATAAAAACGATAGGAAGCATGTTCATATACGATCTTCGGTTCTTTTCCTTTCATCTGCCAGATAAAAGAGATGAGGTTGACGACTTGGAGATCATTTTCTTCCCTGCTTTCTGAGATGGTATAGGCAATCACTACGGTTACTTTTTTACTGAGAGGGATGTGAAAATATTCATCGGACAGGATGTTCCCGCGTCCCTTTTTTAAATGGGATTGAAGTTCATGCTTGATATTTTCAATGCCGGATAGGATCGTTTCCTCTGTGGCAACAAAGACACAGCGTGAATCTAAATATTGAAACCAGGTTTCAGGATTCCCTTGAAAATAATCGTGCATGATTTCTTTTGTGATTTTTGCTAATAGTTCTGCATTTTCCATAAGCGGCTTCCTCCTTTAGGTATATTATGCCAAAAAAAGATATCAAAATCAATGATTAGGGATAAAATATCAACTATCGGGGAAAAACTGTTGACAAACGACTTTGCGAGAAATAAAATAGTCAAAATAAGAGAATTAGGAATCAGTAATAAATTACAAAAAGGGGTTGACGGCTATGGTTAGAGACTGTTACGCTTGCGACAGACAGACAGACAGACAGACAGACAGACAGACAGACAGACAGAGGTAAACTCTGCCCTTTTTGCGTGCAAACAAATCAATGATTTTACAAATTCAAGCACTTTTGACTTTTGATGGTCAATGGTGCTTTTTGTATGCATAAATTTATGATGATCAATGGAAAGAGGGAATGTCTGGAAAAAAAATAGGAAGCTTATGGAAAACAAGAAAAATTAAATTGAGAAAGGACAATAGAACATGAAATCAAGGCAATTAAAAAAAGCTATTTCTTCTGCCTTTTCGCTTTTATTGGCTATAATCATGATTTTCTCTATTTCTGTTCCGCATGTATTTGCACAAAGTAATATGTTTGCCGGAACGGGAGATTTAGAAGTAGGAGAAAATGAAACAGTAGATTTGCTGCAGGGAGTGGCGGCAGCCAGTCCTACGGGAGAAAATCTACAGGTAACAGTAAAAAATGTGACATGTGAAACCAATGGAAATTACCAGTATGATGGATCAGGGGTTTTGAATGTAGGAAGTGGAGGTTCTGTTTACCGTATTGAATATGAAGCAGTTTCTCCTACAAATGCAGAAGAAAGGTATTCAACTACCAGAAAAATTACAGTTCTTCCAAGCGAAACTCCGATTTCAGAGGAAACGCCAGAAACATTTGCAGAGGAAATAACGGAAGTGACATCTGAGGAAATTACAGAAACGCTTCCAGAAGGAGTAACAGAAGAAGCATCGGAAGAAGTGCCAGAAACGCTTCAAGAGGAAATAACAGAAGAAGGATTAGAGACACTTCCAGAAGAAACAACGGAATCTGTACCGGAGGAAGTCCCGGAAGCATCTCCAGAGGATGCGACAGAAACAGTTCCAGAAGAAGAAACTCAAAATAGTGATACCCCAGAACTTCCAGAAGAAACCACAGAGGAATTTACCGATGGAAGTACAGAAGAAACGATGGAGTTTGATGAAAACGTACCATTTACGCTCTCAGATTTAGAGGGAATGGGATACAGCGTACAGATGGAAAGTGCAAAAATTCCGATTGATAAGTTTGAACTTCAGTGTCTGTATGACAAACCGGGGGCAGTTTCCTGTACGGATCTGCAATTTTCGGAAGGGATTACAACGATTGATGGAGGAAAGATTAAGGAACATGTCCCTCATTTTGTAATGAACAGGGATAATAAGCTGCACTCTTATGTAAAAGCCCATGTGGGGAATGTTTCTGTTTATTATATGGGAACACTCCATATTGATAATGGAAATGGTACAACAGATTATGTTTATTATACAACCGATACACAGATTACAAATAAAACGGTCTATGCAGTTTTAAAGAAAGCCGAAAAGATCACCTTAACGTATTCTCATGAATCCGATTACCGGATTGAATATCAGATGTTTGAAAAAGACAACCATGATGTGGAGAATGGGCCGGATGGATGGAGCTATAGTGATGTATTCGGAGAAGACCGGGCGATTTATGTCAAAAAGGGACATGATGCAGGTATTACCGTGAAAATTCCAAGAGGATACAAAGCTGAGATTACGATAGTAAGGCGAGGGGAAGCACCAGAACATATGGAATCTTTGGGGCGGATGATGGCGTATGAAAGAGACCGGAATCGTATCAATTTAAAAAAAGACAGTCCCGACCGTATGATATATGAAACTTCCTTCAATTTGAAGAATATTACCAGTGATGTCGTGATCACTTTGGAATATGAAAAGGTTCAGCAGATCCATTTTAATGCGTACCTGTGGTCACAGACGGCATATGCAAAAGACAGGATAAAAATAGATGGAAAAAATCCAACGGAAAGTAATGCGAATTTAACGACCGATGGACATTCTTTTGTTTGGGAATGGGATGGTGTAACAACCGGAGAAGGATCGAATGGTACAGGAAATGGAGAGGCAACATCACATACATGGGAATTAGACCAGTTAGAGATTAATGATGAAGCTCTGATCATCCCGATGGTTTTCTTAAATGATGTAGGGAAAACGCTTACGGAAAAAGTAACGCTTGCATCAGGAACAGAAGTGACGTTGTCGGTGACTTCTTTAGGCGGAACGAACGCTTATGATGGAAAGCGTCACTATAAGCTGGAAATTGCGAACTGCTATGAAGACGTTACGATTTCCGGTGGAAACATGGTAGCGCACAGACATCAGGAATATGCAATCCGTGAATTGTTTGGAGTCAGTGATCCTGGATTTTATACTGCGACAGATGCTCAGGGCTATCCGCAGGAATGGAAAACGATGAGACAAGATACATTGATTGCAAAAATTGGATTCGGAGGGAAGAATAAGTGGACAGATCCATTCCGCTTTAAGAGGGAAGTCGGTTATTATAAACCGGATATTTCTTTTACGACCAAAGAGGGTACTGTTTTACAGAACAATTATAAGATCGGTTATGATGAAGATAACGATGGAAAACCATATATTGAGTATCTGATCCGTACTGATGGAAATACAGCAGATCCAAGTGCAATGGGTGAATATCGGGTAGTTTCCTGGGACGATTGGGAAGCAAGTCCGGACGGATACTTTTATTTCAGGGGTTCCGAGGAAGTGAAAGAATTTGTAGGAACAAATTATACAAAACCAGACTGGAATCCGGAAAATGCCTATAAAGGAGTAATCCTTGTAAATATCAATGCCCATCCGATCCGCATTGGATTAGATTATTTAGACGGTGCAGATGAAACAGGGGAGAAAGCGCCAAAAGCTGAAGGCATTACCAACCTGCCGGAGACACAATATGGAGGACCTCACGGATATAATCTGGTAAATAATCAGAGACTTTTAATATCCAATTTAAAACCGGTGGATCTCAAGAATGAATTTGTTTTTGACCATTGGGAAGTCATGGCAACGGATCGAAAAATGACAGATGATAAAATGTGGGGATATTTGACCGGGGAGGTACGAAAGGATGCCAATGGAGATCCGTATGTAAGCAGACCGGGAATGGAATATTTACTGGATGTTTCCATGCTCAATGATTTGGAAAACTGTTTCTATATGAAAGCGGATCCGGGAAGTGGACATACCAATGGAAACCCATTTAATGATAAACCGCATAAAGGCGCACAAACCCATGCAATCATTACAGTACGGGCAGTGTGGAAAAAATATGAAAGTAAACCGACCATTCCTTATACAGTCAGATATGTGACCGCAGAGATCAAAGATGGACAAATTGATTCGAGGACAGAAAAGGTGATTGAAGAACGCACCCATACCGTGAATAAAGGCGCTATGCTGGTAACGGATTTATATCAGGATGGAACAAAAACACCATCTGCGAGTATCCAGGCAGTTCTCCGGGGAGAAAACGATGCGAAAGAGGATTATACAAATAGCGGCAATGTCAGATGGGTAGTATATGAACCGAAGACAACAAAAATGATTCCATCGGTAGATATGAAGAATAATGTTGCCACAATTTACCTGATCAAAGGAAATACAAAAGTCAATGTAGAAAAGGCATGGACAAGCAGGGATCATACAGAAGCGAAAGTGAACGTTCAACTGCAAAGAAGAAAAACACATACAGATGTCTGGGAAAATGTAGAAAATACCGTATTAAATGAAAACAAAAAATGGGAGCATCAGTTTGATGTTGATTTATATTATGAACTTCCTTCTACGGAAAAAGATTTCGTAAAGACCTGGCAGTACCGTGTGGTAGAGATTGACGGGAATGGAACACCGATTGAACAAAACGGTCAAATGACAGCAGGCGAAAATCTCTACCGGGTTGGCTACCGGTTTGATACGGATAAGCAAGCATGGGTAGTAGAAAACACACGTTTACTGGACTTGACCGTCAGCAAGGTGGTGGAAGGAAAAGCAGGAGACCGTACCAAAGAGTTTGTCTTTGACATTCAGGCATCAGATAGCGGTGGAAAGGCATTGAATGGTGATTACAGTTACATAGGAAGTGTAAAAGCAGGTTTTGACACCCAAAGCCAAAAACCAGATAATGGGACACTTACATTCCAGAATGGAAAAGCGCGGATTACATTAAAACATGGACAGCAGATCCAGATTAAAAATTTACCTGTAAATGCCCAAATTACCGTTACAGAACAAAGTGCCAAGGGGTATCAAACAAGTTATACAGTCAATGGAGAAAATAAAAACGGAGGCAGTTTGACCTTAATAAAACACAGTACGGTAGATGTGGTCAATAAAAAAAGTGATATTGCAGCTACAGGAATCACAGACGATATCCGTGGAATTGGTGCCGGACTTGGAATGGCGGCGATTGCGGTACTGTCATTTGGCGGGTTAGCTCTTCTGCGTTTGAAAAAGGGAAGGAAGAGATGAAACAGGAGAAACGAAAAGAAACATCCATAAAAGATGATCTGTTGTTTCTGATATTAAAGATTTTGATTTTTGTTGCATTGCTGGCAGTTACCTTTCTTTTTATCTTTGGTATCTGCCGCATAAGCGACAACATGATGTCCCCGGCTTTTAAGGACGGCGATCTGGCAGTATATTACCGGCTGCAGAAAGAATTCCAGCCTTCCGATACGGTGGTACTGGAAAAAGACGGAGAAGTTCAGGTACGAAGGATTCTTGCAGTTGCAGGAGATGAAGTCAATCTGACGGAGGATGGGTTGGAGATCAATGGCTATCTGCAGCAGGAGTCAGAAATTTATACAGAAACGCTGCCTTATACAGAAGGAATCACTTTTCCGGTGACAGTAGGGGAAGATGAATACTTTGTATTGGGAGATCACCGTACCAATGCAAAGGACAGCAGAATTTATGGTACGGTAAAAAAAGAAGAAATCAAAGGATCAGTAATTACTCTGTTGAGACGCAGAGGATTTTAAAAAAGAAACGAGGTAAGAATATGATCAATAAAAAGAAAATTGGAGCATTGATATTAGCAGGAACAATGTTACTGAGCATGGGAACCACTGTATTTGCAGCAGAAGAACCTACTGTACCGGATGTAAATCAGAAGGGACAGGTGCCGATTACAAAAGAATTTGAAATGGCAGATGGACTGAAGACACCGGCAGCAACCTTTAAATTTACAGCAACACCACAGACACAGGATGCACTTCCAGCAACGATTGCGGATGTTTCATTTACAAAGGGACAGACTGGAACATTAAAAGGTGAAAAATATGTCCTTGAAGGAAATACAACGATTTCTTTCACGGGAACCTGGCCACATGCAGGAGAGTATGTTTATACGGTGACAGAGTCAAAAGAGAATCCTATATCAAATGTAACATATGATAATACTAGCTATAGACTTCGAGTATATGTGATTAACGGAACAAATGGATTGGAGATAGAAACAATTACAGCAGAAGGAGCAAATGGGAAAACAGATAAAATTTTATTTACAAACACTTATGCAAAGAATGATGCTACTTTGACGATAGAGAAAAAGACAACTGGAAAATATGCAAATAAAACGAAAAAATTTAATTTTGAAATTACTTTTACAAAGTCACCAATGTCCGATAAGACAACCTTTACAGGAAATATTGGATCAGAACCTGTTGAATGTACAGCTGGAATTGCAAAATCATTTACTCTGGCAGATAGAGAACAATTAGTATTTAGTAATCTTCCGGTAGGAACAACTTATGTAGTAAAAGAGCGTGCTGCAACGGATGGATATACACCGAGCGTTACTGTTATAGAAAATGATACAACCACTGTAGACAATAGAACTGCAGCACAGGAAGGTGATGCATTGGATACTTTAAAAGAAGGTGGAAAAAAGAATTTAGTTGGAGAAGCTGATAATAAAGTAACGTTTACCAATACACATCAGGGAGGTGTTGTACCTACAGGTATCCTTATGAATAATCTTCCGTTCATCTTATTGGTAGCTGTTGCAATCGTAGCATTTGTTTCTCTGGCAGTCATAAAAAGACGCAGAACATCTGGAAAATAGTGAAAAACGCAAAGAAAATAATTCGGATTGCAGATAAGACGGTAAACTGGCTGATTGTACTTTGCTTTATGCCATTATTGCTTTATGGACTTTACGGACTATGGGATTCCAGACAGATCAATCAGCAGGCAGACGCTTCTCTTTACGAAACTTATAAGCCGACCGCAAAGAATTTTATTTCCTTTGCGGAACTTCAGAAGAAAAATCCGGAAGTGATCGGATGGCTTACCGTGGATGGAACCCATATTGATTATCCGCTGGTACAGGGAGAAGATAATTCCAAATATGTAAACACAGATCCGTTGGGAGCATTCTCCCTTTCCGGGAGTATCTTTTTAGATTGCAATAATCAAAAAGATTTTTCGGATATGAACAGTATTATCTATGGACATCATATGGAAAAAGACGCGATGTTTGGGGAAGTGGAATATTATCAGGAACCGTCTTATTTTAAAAAGCATGCTCATGGGAAATTGTATTATGGAGGAAAGTGGCATGAGGTTGAATTTTTTGCTTTCCTTCATGCCGATGCCTATGACAGCGTTCTGTATAATACGCAGCTGCAGAAAGAAACAGATACTTTGATGTATCTGGATTATGTGCGGCAGAATGCAAGTTATTTTGAAGAGCTTTCTTTCCAGAAGAGTGAAAGATTTGTAACTTTATCAACCTGTACTTCCGACAGCACCAATGGCAGGCATCTTCTGGTTGGAAGAATTCAGGAAGAAATCCAAAAGGAACAGGGAGACCTACAATATGAGAAAAAATAAACAGATACTTGTTTTCGCTCTATTGTTCAGTTTTCTGTGTTTTCCTGTAAAACAGGCTTTTGCGGCGGCTGGCATGACAGAAGTTCCATTGACAGTAAAGCAAAGTTTTGTGGTGGAAAATCCTGTTAAGGAAATGGATTTTACAGGAAATTATGAATTTCGTGCTTTAGATCAAGAAGCACCAATGCCGGAAAATACGAAAAATGGGATCTACTCTTTTTCGTTAAACGGAGAGCAGGTAGAAACGACATTCTCATTGCAATATTTACATGCAGGTGTTTATCACTATCAATTGGTACAGACAACAGCAGAGAAAGAACGGTATCAATATGATAAAAACTGTTATGAGATTACGGTTTATGTGAAAAATGGTGAAAATGGAGAATTGGTTTCAGAGGTAGTGGCAGAAAAGGGAGATGGAAAAAAGTGTGGAGATCTGGAATTTCAGAATTCCTATCAGGGAAATCCGCCGGAATCTTCAGAACCATCTCATCCATCAAAGCCTAATGATCCAGGTAAACCGGTAAAAACAGGTGATACAACGCCTGTCATGGCGTATGTTTTACTTGCAGCAGGAGCATTATTACTGATTGCAGTGCTTGCTTATTTTAGAAAGCGCAACCAGAAAAAACAATAGAGTATAATAAAAAAGGGGATGTTCTGACCGAATAGAAGTGTGATCAGAATATCCCTTTTTGTATATAAGGCGGAAACGAAAACGTTATAAAAGAGAGAAAAAAATTTTGTTGTAATGGCATAAGAGAATTGCTAAAATAGAAAAAAGTCACTTCGTCTCTGATTTTTCAGACGGAGTGATTTTTTTTCTTGAATTAGTACCCAAATAAAAAATTACCCTTGTATTATGTAGTGTAAAAAGAAAAAGAACCAGGGAGGCGGTTTTATGGGAGGAAAAAGTAAAGGAGAACAGACGCTGTCAGTATCCAGAAAAGAAGTAAAATATTTGCTTTCACTTCCAGACAGATTATATTTATTGGATGCCTTGGATCGGCTTTTAACGCCGGATGCGTATGGCGGTTACAATGGTTATACAGTAAGAAGTGTATATTTTGACAGCATGACCAATGAAGATTATGAAGATAAAAAAAATCATGCGGATGAGAAGAAAAGAATCCGTGTCAGAGTATATCACCCAGATGATAAAGTGGCAAAATTTGAATTAAAACGGAAAAGTTTTGGGAGAGAACTAAAAGAAAGTATTGTGATTTCGCGCGAAGATGCAATACAGGTATTACATAGAAATTATGAGGTTTTGTTGAAGTACCATAACCCCATATCCCAATATGCGTATGATTTGATGACAACGCGGTTATACCGGCCGGTTTCTCTTATAGAGTATGACAGAAGAGCATATACGCATGAGAATTTCAATACCCGCGTTACAATGGATAATAACTTACGGTTTTGTGAATTTAACTATGATCTGTTTGCCAGGCATTTAAACTTTAAATCTGCGATGCCAAAGGAACAGACAATCCTGGAAATTAAATATGACAGGTTCCTTTTTAAACAGATTCAAGATGTGCTTTCCAAATGTGATTTGAGCAAAAAACCTCCGAGCAAATTTGGAACTTCACGTCAGATTTTAAAAGAATATTATACATAGGAAAGGATGAGGAAAATGAGTAATTGGATGAAAACTTTTATGGGAGAGCAGGTTGCCGCGCCTTATATTACAACCATGCAGAATTTATTAGGAAGTATTTTGTTTACCCTTGTAGTTGCAAGTTTTATGCTGGTGATTTACAGAGTGTGCCACGATACTTTAACGTATAATAAAAAGTTCAACATTACATTGATGATGCTGTCAGTGATTTCAACTGTTTTGCTGGCTCTGATTCAGAATAATCCCCTGTTATCTTTAGGGGTGCTGGGTTCCCTGTCTATTTGCAGAATCCGAACGAATACCAAAGATCCCAGGGACTTAGGATTTGTTTTCTGGGCATTGGCAATAGGTATTGCGTCTGCAGTAGGAGCGTTTACCGCTGGGATTGCCAGTTCGCTGATTATGGGAGTTGTACTGGTCATATTCCATAAACTGGATAAAGGATGTGAACATCAGATGATGGTTGTCAGAGGAGAAAAAAAGCAACTGGAACTGGTACAGAATGTGTTGCATCAGGCAGGTGTTACCGTACAGAGTAAAAATGTTTTTACGGATACATTTGAACTGGTATATGAATTACAGCTTGAAAAGAACGAAGAGGAGAAGCTGGTCAGCCGGATCAGTAACATAGAAGGAATCCGCAGTGTGAATGTATTAGCGCCAAAGACAAAAGTGGCATGATATGGAGGAACAATATGAAACGGATAAAATTTTTTTTAATAATTAGCTGTTTAATATGTGGAATCTGTTTCAGCGGTTGTGGGAAAAAGGAAAAGGAAGAACCTGCCGTAACAGGAAAAACTGCTGAGTTGATGTTTATAACCATAGGAAAAGGAGATGCGTTTTTATTAAAAACTCCGGAAGATACTTATTACATGTGTGATACGGGGAAGAAAGAAGATTATCAGCAGATTAAAAAAGTATTAGAGAAAAAACAGGTAACAGAGTTAAAAGGTATTTTTTTATCTCATGGGCACAAGGACCATGCCGGAAATGTGAAAAATCTAATAAAAGACTACCCAATAGAAAAAATATATCTTTCCAAAAGGGATGATGCTTCATATGAAAAAGTAGATATGCAGGAATTAGCGGACTCTTATCAGGTTCCATTGGAATATCTGGAAGGTGGAGAAGTATTGGATTTGGAAGGCGTGACAGTTAATGTCTGGATACCGGAAAGATGTGATTATAGAAATGCCAATAATAATTCCATTGTTTTTCGTTTCCAATATGGAAAGAACTCTTTCCTTTTGACAGGTGACATGGAATACGGAGAAGAAGCTGCTTATTTACAAAGTGGGGAAGTTCAGAAAACAGATATTTTAAAACTGGGACATCATGGAGAAAATGATGCGACATCGGTTACATTTTTAGAAAAAATCAGACCAACATACGGGCTCATTACGGGAAATGAAGAAGAAAATCCAGATTCGGTGAATCCGGAGATAGAAGCCCGATTGGATGCCTTTGATGTGGAAAGTTTCTATTCAGAGGGAGACCAACTTGCGTGGGATTTTATTTTGAATGGGGAACAGATTCAGATTGAACAGTTAAAGGAGTAAGGGAAGGAGCAGGAATATGAATCAGCAGTTAGAAGAAACTATAAATTCTTTTATGAATGCAATACAAATAGAACCAAGTGGAATAATGATATGGATAAGTCTGGCAGTAGCTTTACTGTTTGCGGCAATTTTGTGGGTAACCTATCGTTTATCCAATACGAAACAATCCTATCAGCCGAAATTTGCAGCAACTTTAGTGGCATTAGCAATTATATCTACCATCCTGATGGATCTGATACAAACGAATATTGCACTTTCCCTTGGAATGATCGGTTCGTTATCAATTGTAAGATTTCGTACGAATATTCGTGATCCACGTGATATCGGATTTATTTTCTGGTCTATGGCAATTGGCATTGCTTCTGCAACACAAAGTTACTTGATCGGATGTATTGGAAGTGTGGTTTTAGCTGGCGTAATGTTTATGACAAAAAATACCGGAACGGAAAATCAGCATTTGTTACTGGTTGTAAGAGGAAGTAATACAGACTTGGATCAAATCCAGAAGATTGTCGGTTATCATACAAACAGTAATCTGGTAAAGGCTAAAAATATTCTTGCCGATTCCTTTGAGCTGGTATATGAAGTAGAGATTCCGGAAACAAACAGCAATAAAGTTATTGAAACGATTTTTGAACTGGGTGGAATTGACAGTGTAAATTTGCTAGCACAAAATGCGTGATAAATAGAGTTTCCCCATGATATAATAGAATTCGGAATGAGGATATAGAAAGAAGGGGTAGCTATGGTTCCAGGTGAAAAGATAGCATTAGAAAATCTGGATCAGCTTATAAATCAGCATATGGCTTTTTTAATTCGGACAGTAAGCAATTTTACGGGAAAATATGTTTCGATTGAAAATGACGACGAATTCAGCATAGCATTAATCGCCTTTACTGAAGCGGTGAAAAAATATGATGAGGATAGAGGAAATTTTCTGGGATTTGCAAAATTAGTGATAGAAAGCCGTTTGAAGACTTATTTAGGGAAAAAAAGAAAGGAATCGTCTGAGGTCTCTCTGGAAGCAATGCAGGAAGAAGGAATAGATTTTGCAGAAGAAAAGGAAGAAAACAGTAGCCTTCATGAAGAAATTATTCAGTATCGGGAAGAATTGCTGCTGTTTGGATTAACGCTGGAAGTTCTTGCAGATCGGGCGCCCAAACATAGTGATACAAGAAAAAGAGCAGTAACAGTAGCGGAAATGGCCAGTGAAGACAAAGAAACAGTAGAAGAAACGTATTTAAAAAAGAAACTTCCAATCCGTAAAGTTGCCAGGCTTTCCAGGGTTACAGAGAAAATTGTAAAGGGGAGTAAGGAATTTATTCTGTCCGTATTGATTATATTTGTGAAACAATTTCCAGGATTAGTCTATTGGATTAAGGGAGAGAGGTGTCATCACCATGTATCATAAAGTAATTGTAATGGAAATAAAAGAAACGTATGCGCTTGTTATGGCAGAAGATGGTCAGATTCTTCGTGTTGTATATAAAGACGGTATGAAGGTGGGAGATTGCATCTATATATTAGAAGAAGATATATTGAAAAAGGATTCTTTCAAGGAAGAAAACCATGCATCCATCATCCCGTTTGTAGAAAGGAAGAAGACCGGAAATCAACATAAAACACTTTGGAAGAAGATGGTTGCAGTAGCCGCCGCATTTGCGCTTTTTGTTACATCTTTTGCAGTATTATCAAAGCCGGAAAAGGCTTACGCCATGGTATCTGTGGATGGAGAAAAAGCGGTTGAAGTAGTTTTGAATCAAAAAAACAGAGTGAAAGAAGCCGATTCAAAGAATGATTCTCTTACAGGAGAAGAAAAGAAAGAGATAAAGGGAGAAAAGGTAGAAACAATCAAGAACTATTTTTCACAGGATCTTTTGGATAAAGAAACCATTATTGTGGGATATGCTTTTTTGGAGGACGAATCTGAAGAGGAACGTGCAGCATTGCAGAGGCGTTTGGAAAAAACATTTGGTACGGAACATTTACTTTACCTTGCAGGGGATAAAGAAGATGTTGAAAATGCAAAGAAAGCAGGCAAAAGTTTGGGGATATATCTGGCAGAGCAGATATTAGCCGGCGAGAGTTTCCATAAAGTGGTAAATGAGACTACAGAAGAAGAGATTCTGGAATTGCTGGAAAAGAATCCGTCCTTTATGGAGGAGCCTATATTGAAAGAATCGATTCAAGAAAAATTATCTGAGTATGAAGATGCAGATGATTTTGAAAAAGAAGAGGAAGCGAATCATGATGAGAATGAAGATATTTTAGAACAGCAAAATGAGAAAAGGGAGGAACAGGAAGAACCTGATCAAACAGATGAAACCGATAAGTCTGGAGACTCAAAGGATGCGGATGAACCAGATGAAACAGATGAACCAGAAAATCCAGATGACGAAAGGAAGGAGGAAGAATCAGAATCAACAGACCAATCGAAAGAGACTGTAGATAACGACGAAGATGTTTTAGATAGTTCTATTGAACCAGAGGAAGAAGATTGACATGTGGCATTAGTATGACAATAAAAAGCGGGAGATATTGATCAAGAGGGGTTGTTCAGTATCTTCCGCTTTTGTATTAAGATAAAATTCAGTGAGAATATTCGCTTTTTTAGTGTAGTTTATAATTCAGCAGCCAGTTCATGCATCCAGAAAGAAGCTGCTTCATATTCTTTGGGTTCTGATAGTACCGGAACCGTGAGAATATCCAGAGGTACATTAAGTGTTTTTGCCATTTTAACGAGGATTTCATCGCGAGGTTTTCTTGTGTCTGTTTCATATTGAGCAATCCTTACGTCAGCAGAATCTTCAGGAAATCCAAGAGCCATTCCGAGTTCTTTTTGGGTGAGATGATTTTTTTGGAGACCGTTTCAAGTTTTGTGTAAACTATAAAAACTGATATAAGATTTGTGAATAGTTACAAATGGGCAGAGCCGATTTTCCG
>OLRK01001783.1_pt1 | contig 16015 bp, 13 predicted proteins | sample 1672911 | NCBI WGS metagenome assembly OLRK01 (sample SAMEA3136736, study PRJEB25190) | human gut metagenome | biome: human gut; feature: human-associated habitat; material: faeces | place: Austria | collected 2013 | reverse complement strand
CGCAGACGCTCCGGCATTGCTCTATTTAAAATAATTTTTCCGCTGACTATGGCCAGAGCGCAAGCGGAGGCCATTCAAAATCATCATGCCCCGTCAAAGCTGTCCCCATCAGCGGGCAGGGCAGCGGCTTGCGCGTCTGCGCTGCCGGTGTCTGCTGCCCGGGGGACGCCTTTGTACACCAGTGTCTGTTCCAGCACCTCGGCGCAGACCGGCGCTGAAAGACTGCCGCCGGCGGTGGTCCAGCTGTGTGGCTCATCCAGACAGACCAGACACAAAAACTGCGGGTCATCGATGGGTGCTACCGCCACAAAGCTGGCGATGCGGGCCTTCTCGTCGGCGCTGTCCAGCTTTTGGCTGGTGCCGCTTTTGCCGCCCACCCGGTAGCCCGCAATCTGCGCGTTGCGCCCGCCGCCGTACAGTACCACCGCCTCCATCATCTCCCGCATGGTGGCAGAGGTGGCGGGCTGGATCACCTGCCGCTTGCACACCGGGGCATTGTGCTGCAAAACGCTGCCGTCCGGCGCTAGGATGTCCGATACCAGATACGGCTGCATCAGACGCCCGCCGTTTACCACCGCGCAGACGGCAGCAGCCATTTCCAGATAGGAAATCTTACTGCTCTGTCCGAAGGCGCAGGAGGCAAGCTCTACCGGCCCCATGCGGTCGGCGGTGTAGTACAGGCTCTTTTTCGGCTCGGCGGGCAGGTCGATGCCGGTGGGCTCCCGCAGGCCAAAGGCGGCAAAATAATCGCAGAAAGCCTGCTTGCCCAGCCGCGCCCCGATCTGGATAAAGCTCTGGTTGCAGGAGTTTTCCAGCGCCTGCGTCACGGTCTGGCTGCCGTGACGCTTGTGGTTGGCGCAGTGGAACCGCGTGCCCGCCACCGAGATAGAGTCTCCGCAGTAAAAGGTGGAGTGCCGGGTAATGGCTCCGGCATCCAGCGCCGCCGCGCAGGTGATGAGCTTAAACACACTGCCCGGCTCGTATAAGTCGCTCACCGCCTTGTTGCGCCACTGGGTCTGCTGCGCCAGCTGCAAGGCAGCGGCACGCTCTTTACCGGAAAGGGCATCTACGGCAGCGCGCGCGGCCTTGTCGGCGATCACCCGGGGCTGGTTGGGGTCGTAGGCCGGAGTGGTGGCCATGGCCAGCACTGCCCCAGTGTTCACCTCCATCACGATGCCCACGCTGCGGGCAGCTACATGGTGCTCCTGCACCGCATAATTCAACGCATTTTCAAGATAATGTTGAATATTTGCATCGATAGTCAGCCGCAGCCCGCTGCCTTCCACAGGGACAAGCTCGGTCTCGTAGCTCTGCGCCAGCGTGTAGCCCCAAGCGTTCACGGCGGTCAGTACCACGCCGTTTTGCCCGGTAAGGGTGTCGTTGTATTTCAGTTCCAGCCCACTGACCCCGGCGTTGTCTACGTTGGTGAACCCCAGCACCGAGGCCAAAAACTCCCCCTGTGGGTACCAGCGCTTGGAGTCCTGATTGATGCGCACACCGGTAATACCGTTCTCTGCGCAGAAATCCCGCACGGCATCGGCAGTTTCCCGCTCCACCCGGTAGCGCAAAAGGCAGTCGTTCGCGCGCCGGTCACTGAACTTTTCCAGCAGCTTGGCCTCGTCCAGCTCCAGAATCTCCGCAAGCCCCTTGGCGGCAAGGGCAAGCTTATCCTCCGGCATCTCCCGGGGGCTGGCGCGCAGGGTCCAGCAGCTGCTGTTGGCGGCCAGCAGTGCGCCATCGGCGCTGTATATCTTGCCCCGGTCGGCGGGCACAACGGTGTCTCGCAGCTGCTGCCCCAGCGCCCGCTGGGTGTACCAGCCGCCGGTGCATAATTGCAGCCAGAACAGCCGCCCGATGAGCCCTGCAAAGCAGACGGCGCACAGGCCCACCGCAATGAGCCGTGCCCGCAGACGAAACTCCCGCTCCGGCAAAGTGCGCAGGGCGTCCATGGGTTTTGAACCGCACATGGCAGCACCCCCTTTGCGGGTAGTTTATGCGCCCGGGGGCGGTGCGTATGACTAACCGCCCCCGCATCCGCGTACAATAACAGAAACGGAGGTGACCGGGATTGCACAGAACTGCTGCCCGCAAAGGGCTGCTGCGGCCGCTGCCGCCCATGGACCTGCCTTTTCTGGTGCTGGTGCTCACGCTGGTAGCTTTTGGGCTGGTGATGCTGTGCAGCGCCAGCAGCGCGGTGGCACTGTACCGGCGGCAGGACGCTTTTGCCTATGTGCGGCCGCAGCTGCTGTACGCCGCCATGGGGCTGGGGGCCATGTGGATGGCCAGCCGGGTGGACTACCATATCTATCACAAGCTTGCGTGGCCGCTGTTGGCGCTCTCGCTGGTGCTGCTGACGGCGGTGCTGTTCATGCCGGAATATAACGGCTGTAAGCGCTGGCTTGTGCTGCCGGGGCTTGGCACATTACAGCCCAGCGAGATCGCCAAATTTGCGGTGGTGTTGGTGTTTGCCCACATTATCGCTTTGAACCACGACCGCATGGGCAGCTTTGCGGTGGGGGTAGTGCCCTTTGCGCTGGTGCTGGGGGTGGTGGCGGTGCTTATGCTGCTGGAACCCCACCTTTCCGGCACGGTGCTGATTTTGAGCATTGGCGCGGTGCTCATGTTCGTGGGTGGTACCGGGCTGCGGTGGTTCATGCTGGCAGGGGCGGGCGGCGCTGCCGCCATCGGCACGGCTATCGTGCTGATGCCGGAGCTGGTGCCCTACGCCGCCGACCGTCTCAACTCGTGGCTCGACCCCTTTGCCGATCCGCTGGGCGACGGCCACCAGACCATCCAGAGCCTGTATGCCATCGTCTCTGGCGGGGCGGCGGGGTTGGGGCTGGGTAACAGCCGCCAGAAGCATCTGTTCGTGCCCGAGCCCCAGAACGACTTCATCTTTTCCATCCTCTGCGAGGAACTGGGCTTTCTGGGCGCGTGTGCGGTCATTCTGCTGTTCAGCACGCTGCTGTGGCGGGGCATCACGCTGGCAGCCTACGCACCGGACCGCTTCGGGGCACTGCTGGTGGTGGGCTTTGTGGTGCAGGTTGCATTGCAGGCGGTGCTGAACATCGCGGTGGTCACCAACACCATTCCTAACACCGGCATCAGTCTACCCTTTTTCTCCTCCGGCGGCACCAGCCTGATGATGCTTTTGGGCGAGATGGGCATCGTGCTTTCCGTCTCCCGGGGCGAAAGCTGATAAAAGACCGGCATTTCCTGCCGCAATGGGGTAGGAGCGGCGCGGAAATGCGAAAAAAAACGGACAAATGACCGGACAAATCCCGCAGAGGGCGGGAAAGCCGTTTCCGTGCGTTTTGTTGACCAAAGACCCTCGTTTTGCATACCATGGGGTATCTTTTGCAGAACGGGGGTCTTGGCATGGCTGGGGATTGGATCATTACGGGCGGGCGGCCTTTGCAGGGCAGGGTGGAAGTGCCTGCGGCCAAAAACAGTGTGCTGCCGCTGCTGGCAGCTTCGCTGCTGTGCAGCGGGCCGGTGCGGCTGCAAAATGTGCCGCGCCTGACGGATGTAGAGGACTGTCTTGCCCTGCTGCGGGGCGTGGGCTGCACGGCGGGCTGGCAGGGCGCAGAACTGGCGGTGCAGGGACAGCCTATGCGCACCGACCTTGCACCGGAGGCCGCAGGCCGGATGCGGGCGTCCATCCTGTTCTGTGCGCCGCTGCTGGCGCGGCTGGGGCGGGTAAGCACCGTGCTGCCCGGGGGGTGCCGCATCGGGGCAAGACCCATCGACCTGCATTTGCAGGGGCTGGCGCAGATGGGCGTGCGGCAGCTGCCCGCTGCACCCGGACAGCTTACGCTGTACGCCCCGGCGGGGCTGCGGGGCGCAGAAATTTGTCTTAGTTTCCCCAGCGTGGGCGCTACCGAAACGCTGCTGCTGGCCGCTGCCACAGCGCAGGGGCAGACCGTGCTGCATGGCGCTGCAAAAGAGCCGGAGATCGCGGATCTTGCCGCCTTTCTCAACGCCTGCGGCGGCTGCGTGGAGGGCGCGGGCACCGACACCATCCGGGTGCAGGGAAGGCGCTGCCTTGCGGGCTGCATCTTTGCGCCGGTGGCAGACCGCATCATCGCCTCTACGCTGGCTTGCGCGGCAGCAGCGGCGGGCGGCAGGGTAGAACTGGCGGGCTGCGCACCCGGGCTGTATGCCCCGCTGCTGGAAATTCTGGAACAAATGGGCTGCACCGTAGAGCGGGCACGCGATGCTGCCGCCATTTCGCGGTTCGGGGCACTGCGCGGCGCGGGAAACGTGCACACAGCACCCTACCCGGGCCTTGCCACGGACGCCGCCCCGCTGCTGGCGGCAGTGATGCTCTACGCACAGGGGGAAAGCTGCCTGCAGGACAGGGTGTTTGAAAATCGTTTTGCCTGTGCCAAGGGCTTTGCGGCGCTGGGTGCGAATGTCCGGGTGGCAGAGCGCACCCTGTATGTGCAGCCGGGCGGGGCGCTGCGCGGGGCAACGCTGACCGCACCGGACCTGCGGGGCGGGGCGGCGCTGGCGCTTGCGGCGCTGGCTGCCCGGGGCAGCAGCCGCCTTGGCGGGGTGGAGTTTGTCCGGCGCGGATATGCAGACCTTGACCGGCTTTTGGCGGGGCTGGGCGCACAGATTTGGCAGGAAATACCCGCCCGGAGTGGGGTTGTGAAAAAAACACCCACGAAAAAGCAATTTTGTCTTGCAATCGGAGCAAAAAAATGATACGATACAGTTATATAAATATCGTATGATAATTTCTGTGCGGCATTTGCGCAGTTCCACATAAAAATCCGATGGAGGACAAAGTTATGGCATTGATGCTCGATGAAGAACTGGACGAAAACGTTACGACGATCAAGGTGATCGGTGTGGGCGGCGGCGGCGGCAACGCCGTGAACCGTATGGTGAGCGATGGCCTGCAGGGCGTGGAGTTCATCGCCATGAATACTGACCAGCAGGCACTGGCTAAGAACCATGCCTCGGTCAAGGTGCAGCTGGGTTCCAAGCTGACCAAGGGTCGCGGTGCGGGTGCAGACCCGGAGATCGGCCAGCGCGCCGCTGAAGAAAGCAAGGACGAGATCGCCAATGCCCTCAAGGGCTCCCAGATGGTCTTTATCACTGCCGGTATGGGCGGCGGCACCGGCACCGGTGCGGCACCCGTTGTGGCCGAGGTGGCACACGATTTGGGCATCCTGACCGTTGGCATCGTTACCAAGCCCTTCTCCTTTGAGGGCAAGCGCAAGATGGGTCTGGCCGAGCAGGGCATTGCCAACCTGCTGATGCACGTTGACAGCCTGATCGTCATCCCCAACGAGCGCCTGAAGATGATCAGTCAGGAAAAGATCACCCTGATGAATGCCTTCCAGGCTGCCGACAACGTGCTGCGTCAGGGCGTTGAGTCCATCTCTGCCCTGATCAACGTGCCCGCCTTCATCAACCTGGACTTCGCCGACGTGCGCTCCATCATGAAGGATGCCGGCTACGCCCACATGGGCGTGGGCAGCGCCAAGGGTGCAGGCAAGGCCGAGAACGCCGCCAAGGCTGCTATCTCTAGCCCGCTGCTGGAGACCAGCATCGCCGGTGCACACGGCGTTATCATCAACATCACTTCCAGCCCGGACATCGGTCTGGAGGACGTGGAGACCGCCGCAGGCCTCATCACCCAGAGCGCACATCCCGATGCAAACATCATCTGGGGTACTGCCTTTGATGAGAACCTGTCCGATGAGATGCGCGTGACCGTTGTGGCCACCGGCTTTGACAACAAGAGCGCCAGCGACCTGCGCAACAGCATCAACAACGCCATGGGCGGTGCACAGTCTGTGCCGTCTGCGGTGTTCAGCAGCGACACCGGCGCAAGCGCAGCCCCGGCATCCAATGCCGCCCCGGCTGCTGCTCCGGCTGAAAAGAAGACCGTGGAAGAGGAAAGCAGCGACAATCGTTACTACGACGAGCTGCTGGCCATCCTGAACAAGCGGAAGTAATTACAGGCTACAATGGGGCTGGCAGCTGCGCCCATGCGGTCAGCGAAAGCCCCGTGCAAGGTGTGCATGGGAGGGCATCATGGTGCAGACAGAGCGGGAGACCGGTGCCCTGCGCGGACAATTTGCCCGGCAGGCCGCTGTACAGGCATCTGCCGCAGCACAGGCGGAAAGCGCCCGGGCACAGGCAGAGCAGCTGAGCCGCAAGCTGGCTGCGGCACGCGCCGAGGTGCGCCGGTATCAGACCCGGATGTTCGCCTTTGAGCGCACCCTGCTTGCCCTCAAGCACGATAATGCAGAGCTGGAAGCCGCCTGTGAGCAGGCGTGGGAGCAGCTGGAACAGGCCAATGCCCGGGCAGAAAAGGCCGAAGCCGCCTGCCGCAGAGCCGAGGCTGCTCTTGCCGCCATGCAGCAGACCGCCCCGGAAACACCTGCGCAGCCGGATACAGCCCCCGAGGCTGTGCCGCAGTGCGAGGCTGCACCGGAACAGCCTGCACCGGAAACGGAAGAAAGCCTCTGCGCCCCGGAACAGGCACTGCCCCCGGAGCCTGCACAGCCTGCATGGCAGCCGGAGACCCGGCTGGAACAGATGGCTGCGGAGCTGATGGGCTGGTTCGATGCCATGATGCCCCAAGAATGAATCTTAAAAGGACTGCTGCGTGTTTTGCGCAGCAGTCCTTTTTCTTTCTGCGTGCAACGATTTAAAATGCGCTCCGCTTTGCTCTGCGCATCATCAGCGGAAATAAGGTTTATATTTCGCGGTTGCCGCGCTCTGCGGAGCGCGGCAACCGCATTTTCACAGAAAGGGTTGTAACGACAAACGGCTTGCTTTCGAACAACGGTTGCAAAGGGTACTGTAAAAATTGGATTGCATTTATACAACCGGGAATGAAAACGTTTGCGGAAAATACCGGAAAATGGCAGAAATGTTGCACGCAGCCTTGCATTTTGCTGTAAAATCCAGTAAAGTATAAATGAATGTAAAAAAAGCGGATGCCGGGGAAAGCCCGCTGTATCCGGTCAGTGCAAGCAGCGTACCCGGAACAAAGCTGGGGCAGAAGGATGCGCCGCAAAAGGAGAAACATGGCCATGAACGAGAAACCGAAGATTCTGATCGCGGATGATTCCGAGATCAACCGTGCCCTGCTCAAGGAGATACTGGGCGATGGCTATGACTATCTGGAGGCGGAGGATGGCGCAGCGGCAGTGGAACTGATGCGGCAGCGCACGGATATCTCCCTGCTGCTGCTGGACCTGATGATGCCGGGCATGGATGGCTTTGATGTGCTGCGAGTGATGAAGTATCATGCATGGCTGGACGAGATCCCGGTCATCGTCATCTCGGCGGCAGAGGATACCGCCAACATTGAGCGTGCCTATGATCTGGGTGTGGCAGACTATATCCGCCGCCCCTTCGAGCGGATTATGATCCTGCGCCGGGTGAAGAATATCCTCATGCTGTACGCCAAGCAAAAGCGGCTCACCCGCCTTGTTACCGATCAGGTGTACGAAAAAGAGCACAACAGCGTGCTGATGATCAGCATCCTGAGCCATGTGGTGGAGTTCCGCAACAGCGAAAGCGGGCTGCACGTCCTGCACATCCGCACCCTGACCGACCTGCTTTTGCATCAGCTGGTGCAAAAGACCGACCGTTATCAGCTGGACGAAAGCGATATCGCCCTCATCAGCACCGCTTCGGCGCTGCATGATATCGGCAAGATCGTCATCCCGGAGGAGATCCTGAACAAGCCCGGCCGCCTGACTGCCGAGGAGTTTGCCATTATCAAGAACCATACCGTGGCGGGCGCACAGATGCTGCAGGATCTGGGACAGGCGATTGCCCGGGACGAGCCGCTTTTGCAGGTGGCGCACGCCATCTGTCGCTGGCACCACGAGCGCTGGGACGGCAATGGCTACCCTGACCGGCTGAAAGGGGACGAGATCCCCATTGCGGCGCAGGTGGTGGCACTGGCAGACGTATACGACGCTTTGACCAGCGAGCGCTGCTATAAGCACGCCTACGACCACGACACCGCGCTGCGCATGATCCTGAACGGCGAGTGCGGCGCGTTCAACCCGCTGCTGCTGGACTGCCTGCGAGAGTCCTCGGAGCAGCTGCGCACCGAGCTGGCCCGATCGGAGTGGGACCGGGGCTTTCGGCAGGAGACCCACCGCCTTTCCGAGGAAATTTTGCACCGGGAGGCGCTGCCCCGGGAGAACCGCTCCCAGCTGCTGCTGGAACAGGAGAAGGAACGCACGGATTTCTACGCCGCCCAGTGCGGCGGCATCCGGTTCGACTACGACCTGCTGGCCGGCAGCGTGACGGTGTATGATTACCATGCCGAGCCCATGCAGCAAAAAAAGGTAACCGATTTTGCGCAGGGCAAAGGGCTCAGCTTTTTGAACGAGCAGGATCGGCGCAAGCTTTCCAAGGCCATCAGCCGCGCCACGCCGGAAGCGCCGGACGTGGTGCTGCCGGTAATGGTGCAGCGAGATGGGAAGCCGCACCTGCACCGGATGGCGCTGCATACCATCTGGAGCGGTGCCGGGGTGCGCCGCTGCGTGAACGTGCTGGGGCACCTCACCGATGAACAGCACCGCGTGGAGCATCAGGCAGAGCTGCTGACCGCCATCGACCCGGAGGAAGATTCCGCCCGGTTCCTACGGCGGCTGCAGGGCATCTTTGATGTGGTGCGTCTGGTAGACCCGGAGCACCGCAAGGTGCTTGCGCTGGACAGTGACGGCATCCTGACCGAAAAGCCCGGCAACTGCCACATGGTATGGAACAAGGATACCCGGTGCGAAAACTGCATCTCCGCCAAAGCCTACGCCCGCAAGACCATCCTGAATAAGATCGAGTTCAAGGACGAGGAAGCCTATTTTGTCATTTCCAAGTATATCGAGGTAGGCGGCAGGGGTTGTATGCTGGAAATGGTCACCCGGCTGACGGATGGCCGCTGGCTGGATATGGGCGGCCACCGGCTGCTGCTGGACCGATGCAACGGCATGGAGCGCAGCGCCTTCGTAGACCCCCTGACCGGGGCCTACACCCGCCGCTATTTTGATAAGTTCCTTGCCGGGGGCGAGATGCACGGCGGTGTGGCGATGATCGATGTGAACCAGTTCAAGTCGGTCAACGACAGCTTTGGACATCTGGTGGGAGACGAAGCATTGCAGACCGTGGCCGCAGCCATGCAGAGCTGTCTGCGTCAGACTGATATCCTGATCCGCTATGGCGGCGATGAATTTCTGCTGCTGATGCCCCAGAACTGCCCTGACGGCGTAGAAAGCGTCATCCGACGAGTGCAGAACGCTGTGCAGGCAGCGCGGGTGCCCAGCCACCCGGAGCTCCGGCTTTCGGTAAGCATTGGCGGCGTGTGCAATGTGCAGCCCTTGACCGAGGCTATCCGGCAGGCCGATGCCCGGATGTATTGCAATAAAGAAAACGGTGAGCCGGTGTTATAACTGCAGCTGACAACAAAAAAGAGACAGGCGACCCTTTCCGGAAAGCCTGTCTCCTCTTTTTTTCAAAGAAATCTTTTATTTCCGCTGCCGGGCGGCGATCTGCGCGGCAGTGGGTGGGATATCGCCCTGCGCCGCTTTTTCCAGCTGGCTCAGGCGGCGATCCAGATCGGTGAGCCGCTGCGAGACGATGTCTGGCAGATCCTGCTGGTCCAGATCGTCGGCGGGGTTCACCGCCTTGTTGTTGATACGCACCACCTCGGCGGGCACGCCCACGGCGGTGCAGTTGGCGGGCAGGTTGCGCAGCACCACGCTGCCCGCACCGATGCGGGCGTTATCCCCGATGAACACCGGGCCCAGCACCTTGGTGCCCGCGCCGATAAGCACGTTGTTGCCCAAGGTGGGGTGGCGTTTTCCGGTATCCTTGCCGGTACCGCCCAGCGTTACCCCGTGGTAGATGGTGCAGTTATCCCCGATCTCGCAGGTCTCACCGAACACGATGCCCATGCCGTGGTCGATAAACAGACACTTGCCGATGGTGGCACCCGGGTGGATCTCAATGCCGGTGCGGTGGCGGCCATGCTGGCTGACCCACCGTGCCAGAAAAAAGTGCTTGTGCTCGTACAGCCAGTGCGCAATGCGGTGATATACCAGAATGTGGAATCCCGGGTACAGCAGCATTACCTCCAGCACGCTGCGTGCAGCGGGGTCCTTGCGCTGGATGTTCCGCGCGTCCTCAAGTAAACCCATGCGGAAAACCTCTCTTTCCCATAAACACCCGCCCACGCGGCGGGGCTCTCCCTTTACCGTATTATAATAGCACAGCAGGAGACGAAAGTACAGTGCTGTACTAGGGATTGTGGAACAAAATGGCATTTATTTTGCCGCGTGACCCGGGTTTTGGGTAGAGTATCCAAAATTCGGCGAGAGATACCAGAAACCTTTTAGCACCTGTTTTTGCGTACAGCCATTGACATATTTTGCGGTTCTATGATAAAATAATACGAATGAAAACGCAACCATCAAGAAAAGGAGAAACACCATGCTGTGCAGCGCCCAGAACCCGAAACTGAACAAGCAGTTCGCGTCCGGTTTTGCCGTGGCTTCGTTGTTTCCTTTTTTTGCGCAATGAGCTTTTCCCTTTGCGGGGAAAAGTTTTTTTTTGCCCGTTTTCGGGCGCCTGACACACAAAAATATCATTACAGGAGGGAACCGCGATGCTGCTGACAAACGCTGTGAACACCGAGGGACGGCCGCTGGAGATCTATGTAAAGGATGGCAAAATCGCTGCCGTAGGGCAGAATCTTTCCGCCCTTGCCGCCGAGAACGAGACGGTGGTGGATGCCGGTGGGCTGACTGTGCTGCCCGCATTTGTGGACCTGCACTGCCACTGGCGCACCCCGGGCTTTGAGTACAAGGAGGATATCGAGACCGGCAGCCGCGCCGCTGCCGCCGGTGGCTACACCTTTGTAAACCTGATGCCCAACACCAAGCCCGTCTGCTCCTCTGCCGCACAGGCCATGATGGTGGAGCAGAAGGCTGCCGAGGTGGGGCTGTGCGATGCAAACCAGACCGTCTCCATCACCGAGAACTTTGACGGTGTGAGCATCGACCACCTCAAGACCCTGCCCGCCAGCGTGAAGTTCATCACCGAGGATGGCCACGGCGTGCAGGATAACGCCACCATGGCACGGGCTTTTGCCATCTGCACCCAGAAGGACATCACGGTCATGAGCCACGCCGAGGATATGGAGATCAGCCCGTGGGATTACCGTCTGGCCGAGGACATCGAGACGGTGCGCAACTGCTGGCTGAGCGAGTACTACCAGACCCGGCTGCACATGTGCCATGTGTCCACCCGGGGTGCGCTGGATGCCATCCGCATGGCAAAGCTGCGGGGTGCACCCGTCACCTGTGAGGTGACCCCCCACCACCTGTGGTTCACCAACGATACCTGCGACTACCGGGTCAACCCGCCCATCCGCACCGCAGACGACGTGGAGGCACTGGTGGAGGGCATCCGCACCGGCATCGTGGACGCCATTGCCACCGACCATGCACCTCACTCTGAGGAAGATAAGCTGAAGGGCATGGCCGGTATGGTGGGCAGTGAGACCGCCTTCGGCGTGTGCTACACCAAGCTCTGCAAGCAGGAGGGTCTGCCGCTGGAGCTGCTGGTGCACCTGATGAGCACCCGCCCCGCCGAGATTCTGGGCCTTGCCAAGGGTCAGTTGGAGCCGGGCTTCGATGCCGACTTTGTGCTGGTGGATCTGGACACCCCCTACACGGTGGAAAAGGAAAAGCTGCACTCCAAGAGCCACAACACTCCCTTTGACGGCGTACAGCTCTACGGCAAGGTGTTTGCCACCATCAAGGCCGGTAAGATCACCTATCAGGCCGAGGAGTAAAAAGAACGAAACCCTCTCAGACAAAGCCTTACGGTAAGGGGCTTGGCTCTCCCTTTGGGAGAGCTGCCGTACGAAGTGAGGCTGAGAGGGCGAGGACGCTTACGAGATGCGACATAACGATACCTAATATAACAGAGAACAAACAGGAGGACACCCAAATGACGAACATGGACAAACTGTACGAAGCTGTGGAAGCCCGCGGCCCGGTGTGCGTGGGTCTGGACACCGATTTCAGCTACCTGCCTGCCGATTTTGTGGACAGCACCCTGACCAAGGGCGAGAACATCGTGCGCTTCAACAAGAAGCTCATTGATGCCACCAAGGCTGTGGCGGGCTGCTACAAGGTGCAGATCGCTTATTATGAGTCTCTGGGCATGGAGGGCATGAAAGCCTACGCCGACACCCTGAAGGCTGTGCGCGAGGCCGGTGTGCCGGTGATCGCGGACATCAAGCGCGGCGATATTGCCAAGACCGCCGAGATGTACGCCATGGGTCACTTTACCGGCGATTTTGAGAGCGATTTCGTCACGCTGGCACCCTACATGGGTCTGGACTCCATCAGCCCCTACCTGCCCTATGCTGAAAAGCAGGGCAAGGGCATGTTCGTGCTCTGCCGCACCTCCAACGGCGGTGCCAAAGACTTTGAGTACGAGAAGCTGGCCGACGGCCGCCACGTCTACGATCTGGTGGGCGACAAGCTGAACGCGCTGGGCAAGGACTACATGGGCGAGCACGGCTACTCCTCTATCGGTCTGGTCATCGGCGGCACCCACATCGAGGAGGCCACCGAGATCCGCGCAAAGTATCAGGACAGCTTCTTCCTGATCCCCGGCTACGGCGCACAGGGCGGCAAGGCCGAGGATATCGCCCAGTACCTCACCAAGGGCAACGGCGGCGTGGTCAACTCCAGCCGCGGCATCCTGCTGGCTTACAAAAAGCAGCCGGGCACTGCCTTTGACGAGGCCGCTTACAACGAGTGTGTGAACATGAAGGAGGCCATTGCTCATGCGTGCAGCCTGCTGTGAAGCCACCGTCCTGCGCAATGAGGTCATTGCCCCGGACATCCGCCTGCTGACCGTGGTGTGGCCGGACCGTGACCACGCCCCCCACGCAGGCCAGTTCTTCACCCTGCGCTCCTGGGGCGCAGACGAAGCTCCCTTCCTGTCCCGTCCCATCAGCGTGCACCGCTGGAACCCGGACAGCAGCACCATCGAGTTTTTGTATCAGGTGGTGGGCGAGGGCACCGAAAAGCTGGCGCAGCTCAAGCGACAGGATACCTTCCAGCTCACCGGCCCCATGGGCAACGGCTTTGATGTGCCGGACATTGTGAGCAAGTATAAAAAGATCGCCGTGGTGGGCGGCGGCATCGGCACTGCGCCCATGTTCCAGCTCACCCGCGAGCTGGCCGCTGCAGGGGTAAAGCCGGATGTGTTCTTCGGCTTCCGCGACACCCCCTACTGCATGGAGGAGTACCGCAGCATCGCAAACCTCGTCAAGGTGTCCACCGACACCGGTGCGGTGGGCTTCCACGGCTTTGTCACCCAGCTGTACGACCCCGCCGATTACGACGTGGTGCTGGTGTGCGGCCCCACCGTGATGATGAAGAACGCCGCCCGCCTGTGTGCGGAAAAAGGCACCCCCTGCTTTGTAAGCATGGAAAAGAAGATGGCCTGCGGCATTGGTGCCTGCCTTGGCTGCACCTGCGAGACCAAGGGCGGCGAGGGCAAGAGCGTGTGCAAGAACGGCCCTGTATTTGACGCAACGGAGGTGTTCTTCTGATGGCAGACCTGAAAACCAACCTGCTGGGCTTTGTGATGAACAGCCCGGTCATCGGCGCGTCCGGCACCGTGGGCTACGGTGTGGAGTACGAGGAACTGGCCGATTTTGCAAAGATCGGCGGCATCTCCGGCAAGGGACTTACCCTGCACGGCCAGTACGGCAACAAGGGCGAGCGCCTGTGGGAGACCCCCTCCGGCCTCATCAACAGCATCGGCCTGCAGAACCCCGGCGTGCAGCACTTTATTGACGTGGAGCTGCCCGAGATGCTGGAACTGAAGCAGAAGTACGGCACGGTGGCCATTGCAAACCTTGGCGGCCACAGCGAGGAAGAGTATGTGGAAGGCGCTGCGATGCTGAGCGAAAGCGCAGTGGACATCGTGGAGCTGAACATCTCCTGCCCCAACGTCAAGGTGGGCGGCATGGCCTACGGCGTGAAAGCCGAAGCTGCCGGTGAGGTGGTGCGCATGGTGCGCGCTGCCTGCAAAAAGCCCTTGATGGTCAAGCTGAGCCCGCAGGCCGAGAGCATCCCCGAGATGTGCAAGGCTGTGGAAGCCGCCGGTGCGGACGCTATCAGCCTGACCAACACCTTCCAGGCCTGCGCCATTGATCTGGAAAAGCGCCGCCCGGTGTTCAACAACATCTTTGCCGGTCTGTCCGGCCCGGCGGTGCGCCCCATCGCCCTGCGCATGGTTTGGCAGGCCGTGGGTGCCGTGAACATCCCGGTGGTGGGTCTGGGCGGCATTGCCACCGGCCGTGACGCACTGGAGTTCATCATGGCAGGTGCCACCGCAGTGCAGGTGGGCGCCGCAAACTTTGCAAACCCCCGCGCGATGGAGACCATTGCGGACGAGATGGCAGCATGGATGGACAAGAACGGTGTGAAAACGCTGGACGAGATCCGCGGCTGCGCCCGTCATGCAGAATAAAAACTGATATATCCATAAAATATCTACAATTATGCGCATAAAATAAAACTTAACGCATAAATTTGCAAATAGTGTAAAAGCGTGGTACAATACCACCCAAAGGAATATACACCACTGAAAAGAGAGGGAGAAGTACAATGAGTGAAGCACTTGAAATTCTGAAGAGCTGTGACGCATTTCTGGAGGGTCACTTCCTGCTGTCCTCCGGCCGGCACTCCGGCGCATACTGCCAGATGGCTTATCTGCAGCAGTATCCGGACCGCTGCGCCGAGGTGATGAAGGCTGTGGCTGATAAGGTCAAGGAGATGGATGTGGACGTCATCGTCGGCCCTGCCATGGGCGGCATCGTGTACGCCTACGAGCTGGCCCGCCAGACCGGCAAGCGCGCCATCTTTACCGAGCGCGTGGACAACGTGATGTGCCTGAAGCGCTTTGCCATCCACCCGGGTGAAAAGTGCATCATCGCAGAGGATGTGGTGACCACCGGCATCTCCTCTCTGGAGACCAAGCGCGTCATCGAAGAGGCCGGCGGCATCTGCCTTGGCATCACCTGTGTGGTGGACCGCACCAAGCCCGAGGCTCCGTCTCCCATCCCCATTCTGGCCAGCGCTCTGAAGCTGGACCTGCCCAACTATACCCCGGAGGAGTGCCCCATCTGCAAGGAGGGCAAGCTGCCGCTGGTGCATCTGGGCAGCCGCAAGATGAAGCAGGAAGCAAAGCAGACCCTGTAAACTGAAAGCTTTTGTTGAAACGAGGAAAACTATGAACGCATATCTTCTTTTGGCAAACGGCATGGTCTTTGCCGGACAGTCCGTGGGCGCGCAGGGCGTGACCGTGGGCGAGGTGGTGTTCGCCACCGGCATGGTGGGCTTTCAGGAGACCCTGACCGACCCCAGCTACTACGGCCAGATCATCACCCAGACCTATCCCCTCATCGGCAACTACGGCATGAATCACGATGACATGGAGTCCGACCGCATCTGGGCCAAGGGCTACATCGTGCGCGAAGCCTGCACCACCCCCTCCAACTGGCGCTGTGAGGAGACGCTGGACAGCTTTTTGAAAAAGAACAATACCATCGGCATCGAGGGCATCGACACCCGCCACCTGACCCGTATCATCCGGGAGAGCGGCGTGATGAACGGCGCCATCCTGACCACCTTCGACCCCGCCGACCCGGCCAACAAGGCCGAGACCGAGGCTCTGCTGGCTGAGATCCGCGCCTACGCTGTGACCGATGCCGTGAAGAACGTGACCTGCGCCGCACCCGAGGTGTTCAACCCGGAAGGCGAGACCCATATCGTGCTGATGCACTACGGCTGCAAGCGCAATATCGTGCGCTGCCTTGTCAAGCGCGGCTGCAAGGTGACCGTGATGCCCGCCTTTGCAACGGCAGAGCAGATCAAGGCTCTTGACCCGGACGGCATCATGCTGTCCAACGGCCCCGGCGACCCCGCCGAGCCGGTGGAGG
>OLRK01001780.1_pt1 | contig 16051 bp, 15 predicted proteins | sample 1672911 | NCBI WGS metagenome assembly OLRK01 (sample SAMEA3136736, study PRJEB25190) | human gut metagenome | biome: human gut; feature: human-associated habitat; material: faeces | place: Austria | collected 2013 | reverse complement strand
GACAGTGTTTCCACAATGTGCGTCGAACTGTCTGATATGCTTAGATACGTTGCAGCATATCAAAAAGTTACCGTACCGCTTAAAGAAGAAATAATTCATACAAAAAATTATCTTGCATTGATGAAATCAAGATATGAGGATTATTTTTCTTATAAGATTGATGTTTCAGACGATTTGATGAACATTCCGGTGCCAAAATTGTTTATACAACCGCTTGCAGAAAACTGTTTTATACATGCTTTTAAAGAAAAAGAGCCACCATGGAATATTGATATAAAGATGGTAGGCACAAAAGATAGGTGGGAACTTATCATAAAGGATAACGGTTCTGGAATATCCGAAGAAAGAATTGCCGAAATAAAAGACAAAATAGATAAAGCATTAACTGAAAGACAAGTGGGGAATATCGGCGGATTGGGTATTGTAAATACAATAGTCCGTCTTACTATGACGCACAACAAAAATCTCAAATACGATATATATAACGATAACGGTATGGAAATAAAAATTGTTGTGGGGGAGTAAAAATATGTTTAAAGTGCTTATTGCTGAGGACGAGCCTCCGATTATGCGAATGATTAAATCAACTTTAGAATCGGTTGATTCCGATTTTAAAGTTACCGAATGTTGCATAAACGGAAAAAATGCCGTAGAAAAGCTAAAAAATGAAGATTTTGATATTGTTATTACTGATATTAAAATGCCGATTATGACAGGTATCGAACTTGCAGGCTGGATATATCAGAATAAACCCGATACAAAAGTTATAATTGTAAGCGGATATTCTGATTTTGAATATGCAAGGAAAGCATTGGAATATAAGGTGTTTGATTATTTGTTAAAGCCTATATCCAAAGATAAGGTGAGCGAGCTTACTCAAAGAATAAAAAGTGAAATTGCCGACAAAAACAAAATGTTTGACGAAAATAATACTATTGTAATTCTTGCATGTGCCGGTGCGTATTTGTTATATGGTTCGGAAGTTCTTCTTCCCGGTGAACGTTTTTGGACCGATTCGGGAATTGATACTTTTATGGATAATTTGCTTACAACATCAGAAGAATATATTTTCTTTAACAGCAATATGCTTTCGGAACGTCTTATGGTTATAACCGCCGAAACGGAAGAAAGACAAGAAGAATTGATACACAAAATTTATGATGAATTTTCAACTAAAAATCTTCCCATGACTATTGTTTATCAAAAAGGTGTGTTGTTTAAAGATACGGGCAAATATTTTAGTAAACTTAGAGAACAACTCATAAAACATCTTATTCTAAACAAATCGCAATTATTGTGCTGTAATTCATTGTCAGACAGTTATGAAGATATATCACAGCCATATTCAAAAGCAGATGTCGACAGTATTGTTTTTGCAATAAAAAACAGAAACAACGATGAATTAAAAAACAAATTAATCGCCGTAATGAATAATATGATGTCCTCTGATTGTACACAAGAAGAAATAAACGGTTTTTTGAATATAATTTTGGATACTTATACATTGAATTATCCGAATCATATGAAGCGGAAAAATACAAGTGTAAAAAAAGAATTCGTCAATGCACTTGCAAGCTTTGTTTCATATGATGCGTTTATAGATGATATTATATCAATATTGGCAACATTGAGAAACGATAAACGTGATCCTGACAGATATGAACAGCTTGCAAATGAAGTGGAAGAATATCTGATTAATAATTATAATAAAAACATTACAAGTGATGTTTTATCAAAAGAATTCGGTTTTGTACCAAGTTATATAAGCCGATTGTTTAAACGCCAAAAAGGCGTATCACCTAATGAATATGTAACTAAGTACAGAATAGAAAAAGCAAAGAAATTAATCGAAGAAAATAATGATTTAAGAATAAAAGATATTGCCGACGCAGTCGGATTTAAAGAATCATACTATTTCTCAAAAACATTCAAACGTGAAACCGGTATGTGGCCGACCGAATATTCGGCAAGAGATAAATAAATTATATTGAAAGAGAGTGATACAAATGACAATTATACCAATATTTAAAAAGTGCCCGGTTTGCGGGAAAAAATATGTATGGAATCCTGATGTAGGCAAGATTATATGCCCATATTGTCATGGACTCGGCAAACCTAAAAAGACAAAAGATAAATAAATTCAGTTTTATATAAGGAGTGCGACTGTTATGAAAATATTGAATTTCGGCTCGTGTAATATTGATTTTGTATATAAATTAGACCATATTGTCGCAATAGGAGAAACAGAAACAAGTAATTCAATGCAAGTATTTCCGGGCGGAAAAGGTCTTAACCAATCAGTCGCTTTAGCTAAGGCGGGTATGGAAGTTTATCACGCCGGTTGTATCGGAACTGACGGAGAAATGCTTACAGATGTTTTAAAGTCAAACGGTGTCGATATTTCAAATATAAAAAACGTAGACAAAAAACAGGACACGCTGTTATTCAAGTAAGCAGCAAAGGTGATAATTCGATTTTTCTTTATTCCGGCTCAAATGCAAAAATAACCGAAGAATTTGCTGATGAAGTGCTTGATAAATTTCAAAAAGGCGATATGCTTTTGCTTCAAAATGAAATAAATATGATAGACTATATCGTAGAAAAAGCATACGAAAAGGGAATGTGCATAATATTAAATCCGTCACCGTATAACGATAAAATAAAAAAGATTGATTTTAATATGCTTTCCTATATAATTCTGAATGAAGTAGAAATGTCGGAGCTTACTCAATGTGATAATCCAAAAGACGGTTTAAAATATTTTGCAAAGAATTATCCAAAACTTAAAATCATTATTACTCTCGGAAGTGAAGGAAGTATGTACGGCGATACCGAAAAGGTTGTTTTTCAGCCGTCATTTAAGGTTAATGCCGTTGATACAACTGCCGCGGGAGATACATTTACAGGATACTTTTTTGCACAAACAGCAATGGGGAACTCGGTTGAAAAATCCTTAAAAATTGCGTCAGTTGCATCAGCTATTGCAGTATCAAGAAAAGGCGCGTCTGTATCTATACCTATGTTAAACGAAGTTTTAGCGGCTGAAAATTCATTTCAAAGTTCTTAATCACATTTACCGCAATCACAGCACCCATTGCAAATAAGTTTACTGCTACAATGTTCGCAACTTTTGCGATAGTGGGGTACATATAATTCATTTTCGGGTATATCAAATCCGAAATTATCGCACAACTTAAATTTAATCGGTTTACCGATGTAATTCATACCCGATTTATACGCCATTTCGCTTTGTGTAGATTTTTTCGGTATACGATATTTTTTACCGTCTTTTATAAAATATGTACCTGTTTCAATAAAGCAAAATGTAACATTATGCGATACACATTCTTGACGTAATGATTTTACCCAATCAAAATTACAAGGACGTGAACCGTCGTAATTTTCACCGCCACATACTACACGTTCTATCTGACCGCTTTGCAGATATTTTTCGATACTGATAGGACCGATAAACGGAGCACACATTATTCCTTTGTGTTTAAACGGTAAATCAAGTAATAGCGGAATACGTTCATTGGCACGTTTTTGATTTTCTGCGGTAACATTAAAAAATACATTTTCCCAACCGTTGCCCCAATCTGACGGAAGGCATTTATGCACTCTCTCGGGACGTTTTGTAAGCAAATAAAATTTTACGTCACTGCGTTGCTTTATAATATCCCATGCTTCTTCACGCCACTTGTCAGCCTCTTCTAAAAAGAAATCTGACGTCATACATACGCGAATAAGCTCACCGCTCTGCACTTTATAATTGCCGTAACGGTCTTTTTGCAGAGGATAGTCGAATCCTGATTTTGTTTTATAAATATCCGAGCCGCTTTTGTCACGAACACGGTCTAAAAAATACATATAGCAATTTTGGCAACCCTCACTGCATTTCACGCAACCGTGCCACGGATTCCATATATCGTGCATTATATCACTTCCTTGACATCTTTTATAACTTTATAAATATCTTCATCTAAACATATTGATTGTTTTTCTATTTCCTCTGGGCATACCGACTCGCCTTTATTAATGCAGACGTATATTGAATTTTTGTTGCCCGATACCATTCTCCAAAACGGATATTTTATAATTGCGGGTGTGTTGTAGCCTACACCTAATTCCAAGAATACAATATTTTGACCTTTTCTTGTTCGTAAAAAATTGTCATATCTCTCCGCCGCATTATGCCAGCCTTCATCTTGCACAAAGTTGTTGTCACAGTGCAAGTTTGTTGTTAATGGCTTTTTGCAATGAGGGCATAACGGAATTAATTCCGTAGGAATTTTCACATTCGATTGACTTTTATACATTTGCTTAATTATATCTTCATTATCAAAGGTTTCATTACAACATGGAGTAGGGCATTGAAGTAAACCGTAGTCGCCTTGAGTGTAAAATAGGCGTTTTTTATCAAAACCAGCTTTCTGAAAACAATGGTCCAGGTTAGTGGTAATAACAAAATAATCTTTACCGTTTACCAAACTCAAAATCATATCATATAAATTATTCGGTATATCCATATAGCGGTTGATGTAGATGTATCTGCTTCAATACGCCCAGTATTCTTCAAGTGTTTCAAATGGGTAAAATCCGCCCGAATACATATCTGAAAAGCCGTATTTCTGCTTAAAATCAGAAAAATGTTTTTCAAAGCGTTCGCTTGCATAAGTAAAACCTGCCGCAGTTGAAAGCCCTGCACCCGCACCGATTACAATAGCATCGGCTTTATCAAGTTTTTCTTTCAAATGAATTATCTTATCTGAGTAATTTTTCGTAGATTTTTTTGTCGGTATCCTTAAAAACATTAAAAATCACCCTTTCCAATTCAGAATGTTTCAAATAATCTTTCGCTGTTTCAACGGCTATTTGTGCGGCAATATCATTTGGGAAATGAAATTCACCTGTTGATATACAACAAAAAGCTATTGATTTTACACCGTTAGCTTCAGCCAACTCAAGACAAGAACGGTAACAACTTGCTAAAAGTTTGCGGTGTTCATCGGTAAGATGTCCGTATACAATAGGACCGACCGTATGAAGAATGTAATCACAAGGCAAGTTGTATGCTTTTGTTATCTTCGCAGCACCGGTCTGTTCCTTGTGACCTTGTAGCTTCATAATGCGATTACATTCCAATCTAAGCTGAACACCAGAAAACGTATGAATTGCATTATCAATACACTTGTGGCAAGGCACAAAGCAACCGAGCATTGCACTGTTTGCGGCATTTACTATTGCACCGCATTTTAATGTTGTTATATCGCCTTGCCAAAGGTATAATTTGTTCGATATTGCTTGTAAATCATATGCGTCGGTTATGTTGATTTCCGTCAATCGTTCTTGCAAATAATCATCTTGTAGCTTTATAAATTCGTTACTAATTTGTTTCGGTTCTCTGACGTTTACAAGAGAACGGAATAAATTAAATTTTTCTTCTGAATCTTTTGGGATAACTATATTGCTATATCTGTTGTCCTCACTTATCAGATGATTAATAAGAAAATCAAGTCTTTCATTCTGTGTCATATTACCACCTCTGAAATGATTATAACGTGTTTTTGTTATTATAACAAGTAGGCACTTTTAAGTAACTATCAAAAAAGTCTTTACCGTATGGCAAAGACTTTTTGAATTTACTGTGCTTTATAGAATTTTAATTTAACAAGACCATTGTAAATTTTTGTACCCATAGGAAGCTGTTTGATTTCATCCTCTGAAAGAATTTTTAGCACAAACACCGTAAAGAAATATACAACCGCCGCAATCGCTATTGCAATTACAGTGGAAATCAAATTACCTATAAATCCAGATGGGCATACAAGCATTGAAAGCTTATAAACACCGACTGCAACAACGCCCATAACAACACCTGCTATAATCGGTTTTACGATATATTTCATTGGCTTGATGTTAAGTTTGCAGTTTTTTGCAAGAACAACAAAGCATATTGCACATGATATGAACTGACAAGCAATAGAGCTTATTGCCGCGCCGTAAATATTGATTGACGGTATTCTTATAAGTACAATATTTAATATAATTTTCGCTATACATCCAAACAACAAGCTGATTGCAGGGACATAAACTTTTCCAAGCCCTTGAAGCGAACCTGTCATAGTTTGTGCAAGTGCCGCAAATATAAGCGATACCGAAACAAGCTGTAAAAGCTCAAAACCGCTCGAAGTGCTGAAATACAATATTTTATAAATCGGCTCAGCAAGAGTTATCAAACCTATTGCGCAAGGCAAGATAATTAATATTGAAATGAGCAATGAATAGTTTATCTTTGAAGAGGCCTCTTTATAATCTTTTACCGCCAACGCACCTGCGATTGACGGAACAAGAACTGTTGCAAAAGCGAAGTTTACCGCCAAAGGCATATTGTAAAGTGTATCACTCTTTGATAGAAGTCCCGATAATCTTGCAATTTCCTGATTAAGTTGCTCGGCGGTCGGATTTATAATATCGCCGACGTTGCCATGTGCCGGAATTAATGATGCAAATGCAACTTCAATACCACGACTTATTGTTGCTGTGTCGATAACTCTGTTTATAGCTGTAATGATAGAGCCAAGCGAAATCGGAATACTTATCATAAGAATACTCATCATAAGATGTCTGCCTGAAATCTTAATTGTTTCGCCTTTTGATTCTTCAATATGCTCCTTGATACCGCTTTTACGTTTACAATAGAAGTATACTAAGTAAAGCATACTAAGCGCAGTTGCAACAGATGTTGCAAAGTTAGCCCAAGATGCCATAATTGCAGGTGCAAGACCGATTGAAAGGTATACAAACACGATAGTAAGTGTACATTTTAAAATCTGTTCAAGTACCTGTGAATTACTTGTTGCTTTCATATTCTTCATACCTGTGAAATATCCTCTGATTACGGAAGATACACAAACGAAGAACAGTGACGGTGCAAGCGCACGCATTACATATTGAGAGCCGTCAATTTTAATTATATGCTGTGCAAAAATATCTGCACCAAAGAACAGAACCGCAGTCGTTACAAGACCTATTATTGAGAACAGCAATAAAGCCGTTTTGAAAATCTTATGTGCACCTTTGTAATCGTCAAGTGCTACACGTTCGGAAACCATTTTTGAAATTGCATTAGGTATTCCGACAGATGAAATTGCAAGCAGTAGGGTATAAATCTGAAATCCTACATTATAAAATCCCAGTCCCTCGTCACCGAAACCGTCAATGTTTGTTATTACAATTCTGTAAACCATACCAAGAACTTTTACAAGCACTTGTGAAATAAGAATTATAGTAACATTATTCATAAACGATTGAGTGTTTTCTTTGTTTTGTTTACTCATTATATTCCTCCTAATTTAATGTTCACATTGTCATATTATAAAACTAAATACGGATTTAATCAAGTATTGTCATAAAAAAATAAAGTAATTGTATAGAAATAAGTCAAAAATCGGCATTTTGACTTGACACAAAGCTGATATAAGGGTAAAATATAATAAGTATGTAAATTTATATGGAGGAATAGACATGGATACAATGCAAGGTTTAAAACGTACTCACTATTGCGGAGATGTTGAAGAAATCGGCAATGAAGTTGTAGTAGGCGGTTATGTACAAAAAGTAAGAGATTTGGGAAATCTTATCTTTATAGATTTAAGGGACAGAACAGGTATAGTTCAGCTTGCTTTTGATGATTCGACAGACAGAGAAATATTTGAAAAAGCGTCTGATTGCCACAGCGAATATGTACTTATGGCAAAAGGTGTTGTTCGTGAAAGAGAAAGCAAGAATACAGCAATTAAAACAGGTAATATTGAAATTGACGTAAAAGATTTGAGAGTGTTGGCAAAGGCTCAGACACCTCCTTTTGAAATTGTTGACGATACTAACGTAAACGAAGAATTAAGATTGAAATATCGTTATCTTGACCTTAGAAGAAAGGTTTTACAGGATAACTTGATTATGAGAAGTAAGATTGCAAAAGTTGCAAGAGATTATTACTATGAAAACGGCTTTATAGAAATCGAAACACCGATGATGATTAAGTCAACTCCTGAGGGTGCAAGAGATTACCTTGTTCCGTCAAGAGTACATCACGGAAAGTTTTACGCACTTCCGCAGTCACCTCAAATGTACAAGCAACTTTTGATGATTGCAGGATTTGACAGATATATTCAGCTTGCAAGATGTTTCAGAGATGAAGACTTAAGAGCAGACAGACAGCCGGAATTTACGCAAATTGACCTTGAAATGTCATTCGTTGATGTTGAGGATATTCTTGAAATGAACGAAGGCTTTATACAAAGATTGTTTAAGGAAGTTCTTGATGTTGACGTAGAATTACCGCTTCCAAGACTTACTTATAAAGACGCTATGGAACGTTACGGCTCAGATAAGCCTGATACTCGTTTCGGTATGGAAATATGTGATATTTCAGAACTTGTTAAGAATTGCGGTTTCGGCGTGTTCACTTCGGCTATCGAAAACGGCGGCTCGGTAAGAGCAATCGTTGCAAAAGACGCGGCAAAGACGCTTACAAGAAAAGAAATCGACAAGCTTACAGAATACGTTAAGGGAATAGGCGCAAAAGGTCTGGCATTTGTTCGTTGGGTTGATGATGAACCGACTTGTGCATTTGCAAAATTCTTGGGCGAAGGTGAACTTGACGCAATATTAAATAAAGTAGGCGCTCAAAAGGGTGACGTTGTACTTATTGTTGCAGATAAGAATAAAGTAACACTTCCTGTACTCGGCGCACTTAGATTAAAGGTTGCAAAGCAACTTGATATAATTCCTGAAGGATTTAACTTCCTTTGGATTACTGAATTCCCGTTCTTTGAATATGACGAAGATACTGATTCGTGGCTTGCTATGCACCATCCGTTTACAATGCCTATGGACGAGTGTATTCAATATCTTGATACTGATCCGGGTAAAGTTACGGCTAAGGCATATGACCTTGTCCTTAACGGTACAGAGCTTTCAAGCGGTTCAATCAGAATTACAGATTATGAACTTCAACAAAAAATGTTCCAGGCACTTGGGCTTTCTGATGAAGAAATCGAGGCTAAATTCGGTTTCCTTGTAGAGGCATATAAATACGGTGCCGCACCTCACGGCGGTATGGGTATCGGTCTTGACAGACTTGCAATGATTATGACAGGTAACGACAGTCTAAGAGATGTAACTGCATTCCCTAAGGTACAAAATGCGTCAGAACTTATGTCGGGAGCTCCTAATGTTGTTGACGAAGAACAATTACAGGAACTTTCGATAAGCATAATACCTGAAAAGAAAGAAAATTAATAATGTGTTCATAATAATTTAATAACGTTATTGTATAATAACCTTAAAATAGGAGCCGAATTTTCAGCTTCTAAGACTGTCGATAAATTGTCCGGAACGTGCAGAAGTATTATTCAAATTTGTATGATTTAATTTATCAAAAAAATAGCAGGCAAGCCTATATTGATAGGCTTGCCTATGCACTTTTTGAAAAAATAAACTCTGCCGTACAAATGTACGCTGACGAGTTCGTTTTTTCAAAATCCGAACTAATTTCTCGGCAATCTAAAAATTAATCTGTGAAACGGAGAGTTTTAAGTGATTACTATTTCAAACTTAACAAAAAAATACGGTGATAAATATGCACTCGACAATATTAGTTTTAATGTAAAAAAGGGCGAAGTTCTTGGATTTTTAGGCCCTAACGGTGCGGGAAAATCAACAACTATGAATATTATCACCGGATATATTTCATATACAGACGGCTCTGTTAATATTGACGGCTATGATATTTTAGAAAATCCTATTGAAGTGAAAAAGAAAATAGGATACTTGCCTGAAATACCACCGCTTTATCTTGATATGGTAGTGTGGGATTATCTTGAATTTGTATATGAATTGAAGAAAATCAAGACCGAGGACGAAAAGAGTCATATACAGCAAGTTATTGATATGGTGAAGATTGATAATGTTAAAAACAGAAAAATTGCCAATTTGTCAAAAGGCTATCGTCAAAGAGTGGGACTTGCAGGTGCTTTAATCGGTGATCCCGAAATTCTTATACTTGACGAACCGACAGTTGGTCTTGATCCTAAGCAGATTATCGAAATAAGAAATGTTATTAAGAAACTCGGAAAAGAAAAGACTGTAATTTTAAGTTCGCATATATTAAGCGAAATAAGTGCAGTCTGTGACAGAGTAATTATTATAAATAAAGGCAAATTTGTCGCAGAAGATACACCGAAAAATCTTTCGGACAAGCTTGGTGATAATAAAAAAATGTTGTTCAGAATATCAGGCGATAGGGAAAAAGCCGAAAATATCCTAAATTCATTTGACGGCATATCAAATGTAACCTGTGTTTCATCTGAAAATGATTCGTATGATTTTGAATTTGATAACGCAATGGCGGCAGAAGAAAAGAAAAAAATGTTCTTTGCATTCGCGGAAAATGAAATACCGATATTAATGCAAAAAGAAATCGAGCCGTCTTTGGAGGATATATTCTTAAAACTTACTGACAATACGTCAGAAAAGGAGGAAAATACAAATGAAAGCGATATTTAACAGAGAATTCAATTCGTATTTTACATCAATGCTCGGTTATGTATTTTTAACTATTTTTCTTCTTTTAACAGGAGTAATGTTCTATGTTGTAAATATCAGATTTATGACTGCAAGAATGACTAATTTCTTTTCAATCGTCAATAACTGGGCATTGTTCTTGTTGCCGTTATTGACAATGAGATTGTTCTCAGAGGACAGAAAGCAAAAGACAGACCAATTATTGCTGACCGCACCTATATCTACAAAAGAAATAGTTTTCGGTAAGTATCTTGCGGCATTTGGAATATTTATGGTAGGTGTGCTTATAACACTTATTTATCCTGTTATATTAGCGTTTACGGGTAATTTGCCGATTGCGGAAACAATAAGCTGTTATGTCGGCTTTATACTGCTATGTTCGGCAATACTTGCTATCGGTGCGTTTATGTCATCTATTACGGAAAGTCAGATTGTCGCTGCAGTTGCCACTTACGGTGTATTGATTTTCACATTGCTTTTAGGCTCGGTTGCGTCAAACGTTTCAAACGAAATAATTGTAAAAATTCTTTTGTGGTTATCGCCTGTACAAAGATTTTCGGATTTTACTCTCGGAATCCTTAACTTTGAACCGATAATTTATTATTTTAGCATCACCGGTCTGTTCTTATTCTTTACCGTTATGGTATTTGAAAGACGCAGAATGAGATAGGAGGATATGTAATGAATAACGTAAAAAAATATAAATTTGTATCTTCCGTTGCTATTGCAATAGCGGTTGTTTTGGTTATTGTTGTAAACGTATTTGTCAGCGTGCTTAACAATAAATTACCTTTAAAAATCGACCTTACGTCAAATAAAATGTACGAACTTTCAGATAAAACAAAAGAGTATCTTAAAAATTATGATACTCCTGTTGATATATATATTCTTGCCGGTGAATCGGAACAAGACGGAAATATTCGTACGGTGCTTGATAAATATGCCGCCGCAAATAAAAATATCAATGTTACAAATATTAATATGACATCTAACCCGACTTTTGGCAAGAAATACGTTACTGACGGCAAAAGTCTGCAATCAAATTCTGTCATTGTTGACGGCGGAGATAAGTTTAAAACATATACTATGACTGAATTGTACGGAGTCAATGCACAAACAGGACAGTATACATCACTTAATGTTGAAAATAAAATAACTTCGGCACTAAAGTATGTATCAAGCGAAACACAACAAAAGGCATACCTAATAAAAGGACATAATGAGATAGCTGTTGACGGTGCAAAAACTAAACTTGAATCAGAAAACTTTGAAGTCGGAGAAGTTAATACATTGACCGATGATATACCGTCAGACGCAAATATGTTGATTGTTGCAAAACCGACGGCCGATTTTTCAAAAGAAGAAATCACAAAACTTGATTCTTATTTGCAAAAAGGCGGTAATATGCAAGTTTATCTTGATGTAGATTCAAAAAATCTTACTAACTTGTATGACTATCTAAAATCATCATGGGGCATAGGTGTAAGCGATAACCTTGTAATTGAAACAGACACATCAAAATCTGTTTCGTTGAGCGGAAGTTCGATGAGTCTTGTCGTGCCGAACGTAAAATCATATGAATTTACCGACAGTATAATAGACAATCAAAGAACTTTGGCATATTTCCCATATTCAAGATTGATAACTCAAGAATTTGAATCAAATGGCGATATATCTGTTACACCTGTTTTGACAAGTTCAGAAAAAGCATACACGACTTCAAATTATGAAAATGTTTCAAAAGTCGGCGGCGAGCAGGACGGTGAATATCCGGTCAGCGAACTTTCGGTAGATGCAAAACACGCCTCATCGGTTTATGTATCGGGAAATACTATGCTTTTAACCATAGACGAAACAACACTTACAAATAATTACGGACTTGCAAACTATGATTATTTTATGAATTTGACCAACTTTATGATTGGTAACGAAGAAAGCTTTACTGTAGATGAAAAAACACTTGTAAACAATGTTATTACATTATCTGATTTAGGTCAAAAAATTATTTTTGCATTTGTTGTAATTATAATGCCGATTACCGTATTAATAATCGGACTTGTAATTTGGATAAAAAGGAGAAATCTATGAGTAAAACAACGAAAAGCATAATTATAGCCGCGTCAGTGATTATAGTGCTTATTGTCGGAACGATTGTTATAAGTAATATTGACACGTCAAAAGATAATAATGTTGATACAACCGATGATTTATACAGTATCTATTCAGCTGATACAACCGATATTTTATCTGTAAAGTCAGAGAGTGAAAACGGTACAATTACAGTAAAAAGTATAGGCGATTCGGAATGGTCCGTAAATGATATGGATGCGTCTGAAATAGATTCTTCAAAAGCCAGTGCGCTTGTAGGTACAATTTCAACATTGTCATCAAAAAACAAGATTGAAGAAAATCCGGCTGATTTATCACAATACGGACTTGACAATCCGCAAGTCACTGTTACAGTTGAAAAGAAAAACGGTCAGATTGATAAAATGATTATCGGTGATTTAAGTCCGACACTCGGAGAATATTTTGTGATGAAAGACGGCGATAATACTGTCTATACAATGTATGATTTTAAAGTTGATACTTTAAAAAAGCCTATCAGCTATTATAAAGAATTCAATCGTTTCAACATTAATATTGACAATATTAATGACATTAAAATTGTCCGCAGTGATGAAACTATTGAAATCAGAATATTAAGCAATATAAATAACAACACAAATAATGTATGGGAAATGGTACAGCCGTATCAGAGCGGTGCCAATGATGACTATATCGATAACAAAATACTTGCTCCGATAGAGGAAATTTCACTTACTACACCGATTGAAAATGCTGACGGAGGTTTCAGTGAAAAGTCGCCTGTTTTAATGATAACCGTTAAGCCTTACGACAATTCAACAGGCAAATACGGCGAAGAATATACCGAAACACTTACAATAGGTCGCACAGAAGGTGATATGACTTATGTAAAATATAAGGAACAGGTATTTAAAGTTTCATCGGACATTATATCTTTTGCGAATGACTCGTCATACAACATTGTAAGTAAATTGCAGGCACTTGTTGATATTTCGGAAGTTAAGAGTGTGACGGTAGAGTATAACGGAGCAGAACATACGATTGACATAACTCATAACGATTCGGATATGACTTTTGTGCTTGACGGTCAAAAGGTTGATACAAAGATAACACAAGCAATATACAAGAGCATTGTCGGTTTGGCGGTTGACGGAGTATATAAAGACGAAACACTCGGCGATACCGTTATGAAAATAAAATATAAAGGTATCAAGAGCAGTTCTGATACAGAAATCGAATTTAAGAGTATTGATGATTTGTACTGTGCTTTAATCCGCAACGGTAAAACAGAATTTACAATCAAGAAAAGTAAGCTTAATGAATTTATGGATTTATTCAATACTTATGTTGAAAATCCGGAAAAGCAAGGAGATTAATTATGGAGAATTTATGGAATGACGTGATTCCTTATTGGAACGAAGAATTTATAGAGGCTGATGAAACAGCGGCAAGAAAACCGACTATAACGGCATATCCTGCAAATTCAAAAGGTGCTGTTATTATTTTTCCGGGTGGTGGCTATGTAATAAGAGCCGACCACGAAGGTACTGCATATGCTAAGTGGTTGCAGTCAATCGGTCTTACTGCATTTGTGGTTGAATACAGAGTTGCACCGTACAAACATCCGGCAGAAATAAGTGACGCAATGCGTGCTGTTAAATATGTCAGATATTACGCCGACAAATACGGCATTGATAAGGATAAAATTGCAGTTATGGGTTCAAGTGCCGGCGGACATTTGGCGGCCTCTGTTTCTGTTCATTATGATAAGAAAATGTATGAAGATACAGATGAAATAGATAAAGAAAGCTGTAAGCCTGATGCGACAATTTTGTGTTACCCTGTAATAGATATGTTTGAATACAGACATGACGGTTCAAGACAAAACTTGATAGGCGAAAGATCATTACACTCTGATAAAGAGCTTATGTCGCTTTATAAACACGTCACACCTGATACACCGCCTACATTTATATGGCATACATCATCAGACCAGGCAGTACCGGTAGAAAATTCTTTGATGTACGCCGACGCACTAAGCAAAGTGCAAGTTTCGTATGAAATGCACATATACCCAATCGGTTCTCACGGCTTGGGCTTGGCAGACAGTATATCGCACGTTGCACAGTGGAAAGATTCTCTTGAAAAATGGATAAAACTTAATGATTTAATTTAAGTAACTAATGTCACAATAAGTCAGTATCGGCTTGTTGTGACATTTTTTTATATGTGTAAAATGTCAAAATACAAAAAAATACATTTAAAAAGACTATACAAAACGAAATGAGTGTGATATAATAAATGTTATATAATTAACAAGGGGTTTAGAGGACATGAGTGAAAATGAAAAGAAAGTTCCTACGGTCGTAGTTAAACGTCTGCCACGCTATTACAGATATTTGGGCGAACTTTTAAAGCAGGATATAAAGCGTATTTCCTCAAATGCACTTAGCGTAAAAATGAACGTGACTGCATCACAAATCAGACAGGATTTTAACTATTTCGGCGGTTTCGGTCAGCAGGGATACGGCTATAATGTCGAACATCTTTATAACGAAATCGGTGACATATTGGGACTTAATGACGGAGATACTACTGTTATAGTCGGAGCCGGTAATCTCGGCAGAGCATTGGCAAGTCACGATACGTTTGAAAAAAGAGGCTTTAAACTTGTAGGCATTTTTGATAATGACATTAATATAATTGGTACAAAAATCAACGGTATAGAAGTTATGTCAATAGATAAGCTCGAGGAATTTTTGAATTCGCATAGAGTTGACATCGGAATTCTTACCGTACCGAAAGCGGCAGTAATGAAAACGGCTGAAAAATTGGTTAATTGCGGAGTTAAAGGTCTTATGAACTTTTCGTATACCGAACTTAAATTCGATAAGGACGTAGCGGTGGAAAACGTTCACCTTTCAGATCCGCTTATGACATTGTCATACAAAATCAAGCAAAATCAGAATTAAGGTGTTATAATTATGAGAGTTATCGCATTTGTAGGTCCGAGTGGAACAGGAAAGAGTTACAGAAGTGTTATGGTTTCGCAGCAATACGGAGCTGACGCTATAATTGATGACGGCTTGCTTATTTCTCACGGAAAAGTTATAGCCGGCACATCTGCCAAAAAAGAACCGACAAAAATTGCGTCTGTTAAACACGCACTTTTTATGAATCCGTCGCAGGTAAATGAAATAAAAAAAGTTCTGAAAAGGAATAAGATTAAGTGCCTTATGATTTTGGGTACATCTGACGGAATGGTAAATAAAATTGCTAAAAATATCGGTGTTCATGAGGTTGAACAAATTATAAGAATATTGAAAATGTCAGTTTAGAGGCGATTGTTGCATACAAAATTGACGGTGTGAAA
>OLRK01001779.1_pt1 | contig 16054 bp, 19 predicted proteins | sample 1672911 | NCBI WGS metagenome assembly OLRK01 (sample SAMEA3136736, study PRJEB25190) | human gut metagenome | biome: human gut; feature: human-associated habitat; material: faeces | place: Austria | collected 2013 | reverse complement strand
AAACTGATGGTGAAGGAAAAACTGGCGGACAGGGGTATGCCTGGTGAGCTGGCGGATATTATCACCTGTACGGATGAAAACGACATCAAGGAGAAACTGGATACGCTCCAGCGGATCTATGGCAATAAGAAAGAAAGCAGGGCCCAGTCCGGTTTTGTGCAAGTAGGTGCTGCTGGAAGTTCTACGTCCATGACGGGGGTGGATCCGGTAAGGCGGGCTATGGGCCTGGAGTGAAAGGAGTAATAAATGGCTATTGAGTTAGCAACAAAATATTTACCGTATGTGGATGAGCTGTTTTCCAAGGAAAGCAAAAAGTCCATGCTTACCAATCAGGATCTTTCTTGGACGGGAGCCCACACGGTGAAGGTGTATAAAGTTTCTACGGCCAATATGGGCGATTATGGCCGCTCTGGAGCCTCAGAGGGGAATTGGTCTAGGTATGGTAAAGTGCAAGGGCTGGATGCGACGACAGAGGAGTTTACTTTAAGCAAAGACCGGTCTTTTACCTTTGCGATTGACAAGTTAGACAGGGACGAGACCGGCGGCGCGTTGGAATCTGCCTCCGCGCTGGCCCGTCAGGTTAGGGAAGTAGTGATTCCAGAAGTAGACACATACGTCTATGGCGTTATGACTGCCGGGGCGGGCCACAAGCCGGCAGCGTTGGCCCTGACCAGTGAAAACATCTATACCGCGATCACGAACGCCAATACAGCTCTGGATGACGCAGATGTGCCGGAGACGGGCCGGGTACTGGTGGTTACCCCGGAAGTGTATCTGCTGATGAAACGGTGTAAAGACATTACAATGGAGACCGACATTGGAAATGATATGCGGTTGAAAGGTGTGATTGCCAATTTGGATGGCGCGGCGGTGGTAAAGGTTCCTAAGAACCGCCTCCCGGAGGACTTCGGCTTTATGGTAGCTCATCCGGTGGCGACGGTAGCGCCGACCAAGCTGGAAGATTACAAGGTGCATCAGGATCCGCCGGGGATCAGCGGTGATTTGGTGGAGGGCCGCATCTGTTATGACGCCTTTGTTCTGAATAACAAGAAGAAGGCAATCTATTACCAGGCGCAGCCGAAAAAGACGGAGTAAACGCAGGAAACACCCCAGGCTATCCCGGTGGACGGCCTGGGGCATTTTAAATGGAGGATGCAGTGCAGAAGATTGACCGGTTAATTTTAGAGGCAAAGAGAAAGGTTGAGCCCAGCCTGGAGCCGTGGGAGCGTGCCATAAAGAACAATCCTTATGCAGGTCATTCCTTTTCGGAGTTGCTGGAGCTGCTCTCCACTTCACGGGAGGATTGGCGGCTGGTGGTTCAGGCCTGCGCCTGGAGCGGGAGGAACCCAGATGGCACAAATTAGGTTAAAGACAAGAACCGCCACAGAGATACGCCGCACCCTCTCCAGGGTGATGAATATGGTGGCCAACGGAGAAATGGACAACAAGACGGCCAACACCATCATTTTAGGCTGCAATGCAGTGCTTTCGGCGATCCGGACGGATGAGCAGCAGCGTAAAATCGACGAACTGGAGAAAATTCTAAGCGAGGTACAACAAGGACGATGAAGATGCTTGTATGCTGTATGGGCTTTGTGATTGGCTGGATGGCAGTAGGGTATATTGACAGGAACTAAAGCAGGTATCCCCATCATGGATACCAGTACAGAGGAGGGCGGCACGCTATGACCAATGAAGAACTTGTAGCCAGAATCCAGGCTGGTGAGGATGGAGGCCTGGGGATGGCAGAGCTTTATGAGCAGACAAAGGCCTTTATCCATACCATAGCACGGAGGTATCAGGGCTGCGGTGTGGATCTGGAGGATCTGGAGCAGGAGGGCTTTCTGGGGCTGTATGACGCGGTGGTGGGCTACAATCTACAGATGGGCGTGAAATTCCTGACCTATGCGCACCTGTGGATTCGCCAGAAGATTGTGCGGTACATCCAAGACAATGGCAGCAGCCTGCGCATACCTGTGCACACCCAGGAACAGCAGCGGGCCTTCCGCCGGTTCTGTGCCGCTTTCCAGTTGGAGCATGGCAGGAAACCCTCAGAGGCTGAAATGGCTATTCATTTGGGGCTTGCTTTAGAAGATGTCAGGGAGAGGAGGAAAACCGCCTGTAAAGTCGCCCTGGTGAGCCTGGACAGCCCTGTGAGAAATGTGGACGGAATGGAGGATGTCGCCCTGGGGGAGCTGGTGGCCTCTGCCGGAAATCTGGAGGAGGATGTGCTGGACGGGATTCAACAGGAGGAACTATGCAGCGTTCTATGGGCGTGTGTGGACAGCTTGCCGGGCACCATGCCGGAGGTAATCCACCGCCGGTATCAGGGAGGGGAGACACTGCGCCAGATCGGGGCCGCTCTCGGTATCGCAGCGGAGGCCGTCCGGCAGCAGGAGGGGAAAGCCTTGCGAGAGCTGCGCGAACCCTCCAGGGCGCGCCAGCTGCGTCCCTTCCTCCCGGAGGCCAGCCAGATATATGGCGAGGCTCTGACGGGGGGCGGCGAGGCTCATTTCAAACGGACCTGGACCAGCAGCACGGAGCGGGTGGCCCTGCGGCTGATAGAGAGATGACACTGATACTTTTTTGATACGGAAAAATGCAGCAATAAATAAAAAATAGGAAGAAAAGGCTGTAAACGGCATGAGAAACACAGAAAAAAGAGCCATGAAACAGGGGAAATGTTCCATTCAATTTAGTATTAAAAACTAGATGGCAAGAGGTCCAAAAAACTTTGTTCGGCTGGGGGAAAATTGGGGTAACAGTTCAGCCATGTCATTCATAATTTGACGGATTTTTAAAATTGGCTAACGTGAAACGTTATTAGCCGTCAAATTATTCATGTCGGGCGTCCGCCCTATAGAAACATATGGCAAAAAACTGCTTAGTGAGCAAGCTCCCACGCAGTATTTTGCCATATGTTTCTGCATAGCTGAACTGTTACAAATTGGGCAAAGAGTCTGATTTTCGCTGTTTCGGCCTTGGGGGGCATTTTTGGGGTGAAATCTCGTTTCGCCGAAACGGCTGTTTTTGCGGTCCGAACCGGTTTTCCCGGGGATCATTCCCGCGCGGAACGGGTGGGGCCGTGCTCATCCTTCCCGGCTGCCGGTCTGGGAATAGGTGCACAGGAACCGGTAGAAATCCCGCACTGCCGGGTTTTTCCAGCCGTGGTCGTAGATGGTGAGCAGGATGGAGCGGCGGCACACCGGGTCCCGGATGGGGAGGAGAACGGCGGATTTTGTGTTCAGTTCTCCCCAGGATTTGATGGGCCAGAAGGCGATCCCCAGGCCGGCGCCGGTGAGGTTTTTTACGGATTCCGGGTTGTCGCTCTCGAAGATGATGTGGGGCGTGAATCCGGCGCTCTGGCAGAAGGCGTCGCAGAAGGCCCGGATGAGCCGGGATTTGTCCAGGCTGATAAAATCCTCGTGGGCCATGTCGGAAAGCCGGATGTAGGGCTGGGCGGCAAAGCGGGAGGAGGCGGGCACCGCCATGAAAAACTCCTCCTCCAGGATCACGGTGTTCCGGTCCGAGAGAGGGACGGTGCCGATCATGGAGGTGACGTTGATGTCGATGAGCTCGTCCGGTTCCTTCTGGGAGAGGATAAAGCTCACGTCCGGGTGGATGGCCTTGTAGTCGATGATGCAGGTGGTCACGTAGGAGGAGGCGGCCATGAGGTTTAAGCGCACCAGATGGTTGGCGGTGTACTGGGACTCCTGAAGCTCTGTCTGCAGGCCGTCGATGGAGTGGAGAATGGGGCGCAGTTTCTTTTCCAGGAGCCGGCCGTGCTCATTTAAGGCGATGCGGTGGCGGGAACGGTCGAAAAGCTCCACTCCCAGCTCCGTTTCCAGCCGTTTGATGGACTGAGAAAGGGCGGGCTGGGCAATGTGGAGTTCTTCCGCTGCCTTTGTCATATTTTCGTATTTTGCCGCTGTCATAAAGTAGCGAAATTGCAGTAATTCCATAAGTCCCCTTTCGTCAAAATGAACAATCATAACATGAATGTTATTATACCATAAAATTTATATATTGGATATTATGTTTTTTATGGCTATACTTAGGTAGTTGTAAGCGAGAACGCCCCTAAGAGGGAGAGAGGAAGGATGCCATACGGATATAGCAGAACGAATTGTGGAGGAATTGAGCTCCAAGACAGCATTTGTGATCCCGGTGTTTGGAGGGATCCCGGTGGGAGAATCGGTGGTGGTCACCTGGATCATCATGGCGGCCCTTACCATCGCGTCCATGGTGTTTGTCCGGGGACTGCGGGTGGAAAATGTGGGAAAGAAACAGCTGGCGCTGGAGGCCGGCATCGGATTTCTCCGCGATTTCTTCCAGGACCTTTTAGGGGAAGAAGGAGCGGGATACATTCCCTATCTGATCACGGTGGCCATTTACATCGGCATTGCCAACCTGATCGGGCTTTTGGGATTTACGCCGCCCACCAAGGACATCAACGTGACGGCGGGGCTAGCCATCTGCAGCATCGCGGTGATCGAATACGCCGGATTTCACAGAAAAGGGCTGAAGGGGTGGCTGAAAAGTTTCGCGGAGCCCATTCCCCTGATTACGCCTATCAACATCCTGGAAATCTTTATCCGTCCCGTGTCGCTGTGTATGCGTCTGTTCGGAAATGTGCTGGGAGCGTTTGTGGTGATGGAGCTGATCAAGATCGTGTGCCCGGTGGCACTTCCGGTCCCCTTCAGCTGTTATTTTGACATTTTTGACGGGCTGATTCAGGCCTATGTATTTGTGTTTCTGACGTCCCTTTTCATCAAAGAGGCGCTGGAGTAAAACGAAAACAAAAAAACGGATGAAAAGAAAAGGAGAGAATGATTATGTCAACAGTAGCGATTGGAGCAGCAGTAGCGGCATTAACAGGTATTGGAGCAGGCGTGGGCATCGGCCTGGCGACCTACAAGGCGGTGGACGCCATCGCGAGACAGCCGGAGGCGGAGAGCAAGATCAGCAAGGCCCTGCTCCTTGGATGCGCCCTGGCGGAGGCAACGGCCATTTACGGCTTTGTGGTGGCCCTGCTGATTATCTTTACATTATAATCGACAGAGAAAGGCGGCGGGGAAACGATGCTCAGCATAAATATGAATCTTGTCTGGACCATCTTAAACCTGATCATCCTTTATGCCCTGTTGAAACGCTTTCTCATCGGCCCGGTGACGGCCATTATGGATGAGAGACGGGCGCTGATTGAGGACTCCATGGCAAACGCCAGAACGCGTGAGGCGGAGAGCGAGGCTTTGAAAAACCGCTACGAGGAGAGGCTGAAAGCGGCTGACGGAGAGGCCGCCAGGATTTTGGAGGCGGCCAGAAAGCAGGCGAAGGCCGAGGAGGAGCGGATGATGAGAGACGCGGGAAACCAGGCCAGGAAGGTGCTGGAGGAGGCGCGGGCGGCAGCGGACCGGGAGCGGGAAGACGCTCTTTCCGGCGCCCGTGCCCAGATCGGCGAGCTGGCGGTGCTGGCGGCGAGAAAGCTCCTTTCCGGCGGGGATGCCGGGGCGGACGGGAAATGTTACGATGAGTTTCTCAGTTCGCGGGAGCTGACCATTTCCGAGCCTTCCAGGTCCGTTTCGCGGGAGCCTGTGAAATAAAAGCCCGCGGCGGGAACGGGAGCGGAAACGCCCGTGTGTTTGGAAAGAAAGAGGAGAGACGATGACACAGACGGCAATGTGCTATGGAACCGTTCTTTATGAGCTTTCCGTGCCGGAAACTGCGGTGGAGCAGGCGAAGGCCGTGATCGAGGCGGCGCCGGAGACGGTGCGGGTGCTGCAAAGCCCGGTCATTTCCCTGGAGAAAAAGGAGCGGGTGATCGAGAGGATCTTCCCGGCGGAGATGAAAAATTTCCTCAAGGTGGTCTGCAAATACGGAAATGCGGCCCTTCTTGCGGAAATTTTTTCCGCCTACCGCAGGGTGTACTGTGAGAAAAACGGCATTCTGCCCGCCAGGCTCACCTACGTGACGGCGCCGGATGAGCGGCAGCTGGCGGGAATCAGGGAGCTTTTAAAGGAGCGTTACCAGGCAGAAACGGTAGATTTGGAACTGAAAGAGGATAAGAGCCTGATGGGCGGCTTTGTGATCGAGGCGGCCGGTCAGGAGACGGACTGCAGCCTGAAGGGAAGGCTGGCACGTCTGGAGGAAAGACTGACCCGGAGGTGAGAGGCGTGAGCGCAGTAAATTCAGAAGAAATTATTTCCATCCTGCGGGAGGAAATCGAACAGTTTGACATGGAGGTTTCCCCCCAGGATGTGGGCGAAGTCATCAGCGTGGGAGATGGAATCGCCACCATATACGGGATTGATCACGCTATGTACGGCGAGATCGTGACCTTTTCATGCGGCGTCAAGGGCATGGTCCAGGACATCCGCAGAAATGAGATTGGCGTCATCGTATTCGGCCATGACAGAGAGATCAAAGAGGGCTCGAAGGTGTACCGGACGAAGAAGATGGCCGGCATCCCCGTGGGGGACGGCTTTACCGGCAGAGTGGTGAATGCCCTGGGCGCTCCCATCGACGGAAAAGGGGAGATCAAGGCGGAGGGCTACCGACCGGTGGAGCAGGAGGCCCCCGGCATCGTGGAGCGGAAATCCGTTTCCGTGCCCATGGAGACGGGAATTTTGGCCATTGACTCCATGTTCCCCATTGGACGGGGACAGAGGGAGCTGATTATCGGCGACCGGCAGACGGGCAAGACGGCCATTGCCACCGACGCCATTTTAAATCAGAAGGGAAAGGGCGTGCTCTGTATCTACGTGGCCATCGGCCAGAAGGCCTCCACGGTGGCGAAGCTGGTGTCCACCCTGGAAAAGCACGGGGCTATGGAGTACACCACCGTATTTTCCGCTACGGCCAGCGAGAGTGCGCCCATGCAGTACATTATCCCCTACGCGGCGACGGCCCTGGCGGAGTATTTTATGTATAAGGGAAAGGACGTGCTCATCGTCTATGACGACCTGTCCAAGCACGCGGTGGCGTATCGGGCGCTGTCCCTGCTTTTGGAGCGTTCTCCGGGGCGGGAGGCCTATCCTGGCGACGTGTTCTACCTGCACTCCAGGCTGCTGGAGCGTTCCAGCCGCTTAAACGAGGAGGCGGGGGGCGGCTCCATCACGGCGCTGCCCATTATTGAGACCCAGGCGGGGGACGTTTCCGCCTACATTCCCACCAATGTGATTTCCATTACCGATGGGCAGATTTTCCTGGAGAGCGACCTGTTCTTCTCCGGAAACCGGCCGGCGGTGAACGTGGGACTGTCTGTTTCCCGTGTGGGCGGGGCGGCTCAGACAAAGGCCATGAAAAAGGCCAGCGGAAGTCTGAGAGTGGATCTGGCCCAGTTCCGGGAGATGGAGGTGTTTACCCAGTTCAGCTCCGATCTGGACGAGGCCACGAAGGCCCAGTTACAGTACGGGAAATGCCTGATGGAGCTGTTAAAGCAGCCCCAGAGCCAGCCTCTTTCCATGCACCGCCAGGTGATTACTCTCTGGGCGGCTACCCACAAGGTTTTGACGGATGTGGACGTGAAGGAGTTAAAACGGGTGCAGATGGAAATGCTGGACTACTTTGACGACCGCTACCCGGAGATCGGGCGGGAGCTGGAGGAGACGAAAGCTCTTAGCGACGAGCTGGGAGAAAGGATCATCGAGACGGCCAGAGAGTTCTTAAAGAAAAGCAGGTGACGGTATGGCGAGCGCAAAGGAAATTCAAAACCGGATCAAGAGCGTGAAGGATACGAGAAAAATCACCAGCGCCATGTATATGATTTCTTCCTCCAAGCTGAAACGGGCCAAAAAGGTGCTGGCGGATACGGAACCCTACTTTTTCGCCCTCTGTTCCGCCATCGCCAGGGTTTTGCGCCACGTGCCGGACATGGAGCACCGGTATTTTGACTCCAGGAGCCGGATCCGGCCGGAGGACCGGAAGATCGGCTATATCCTGGTGTCCGGGGACAAGGGCCTGGCGGGGGCGTACAACCACAACGTGTTTAAAATGGCGGAGGAGCGGATCGCCGGCCCCGGCAGTTTCCGGCTGTTTGTGCTGGGAGAGGTGGGGCGGCAGTACTTCGCCAAAAAGCAGATGGACGTGGACACGGATTTCCGCTATACCGTCCAGAAACCCACCATGCACCGGGCCAGGGTGATCGCGGAGCGGATGATCGACCTCTATCTGACGGGGGCCCTGGACGAGGTGTACATCATTTACACCCAGATGGTGAATTCCGTCACCATGGAGGCGGAGGTAGAGCAGCTTCTGCCGCTGAACAAGGTGACCTTTAACGATCCCCATATGGTAAAGGATATGGCGGCTGTGCATCAGGAGGAAATCCAGTTTACCCCGTCCCCGGAGGCGGTGATCGACAGCATTGTGCCCAACTATTTAAGCGGCATGATCTACAGCTGCCTGGTGGAATCCTACGCCAGTGAGCACAATTCCCGGATGATGGCCATGGAGGCGGCGACCGCCAGCGCCGACGGGATGTTAAAGGAGCTGTCCATCCAATACAACCGGGTGCGGCAGGCGGCCATCACCCAGGAGATCACGGAGGTCATCAGCGGTGCGAAAGCGCAGAAAAAGAGGAGGCGTTAGCGTATGAATAGAGGAAAGATCGTGCAGGTCATGGGGCCTGTGGTAGATGTGGAATTTGAAAACAGAGAATCCCTCCCGAACATCAAGGACGCCCTCACCGTGGAAAACGGCGGCAGGACGGCTGTGATGGAGGTGGCTCAGCACGTGGGGAACAACACGGTCCGCTGCATTATGCTGGCCTCCAGCGAGGGGCTTTGCCGGGATATGGAAGTGACGGCCACGGGCCAGGGAATCGCCGTCCCCGTGGGGGAAAAGACCCTGGGTCGGCTGTTTAACGTGCTGGGAGAGGCCATCGACGGGGGAGAGAGCCTGGAAAAGGAGGAGCACTGGGTCATCCACCGGGATCCCCCTTCCTTTGAGGACCAGAGCCCTGTGGTGGAAATCCTGGAGACGGGAATCAAGGTCATCGACCTTCTGGCCCCCTACGCCAAGGGCGGAAAGATCGGCCTTTTTGGAGGAGCCGGAGTGGGAAAGACGGTGCTCATCCAGGAGCTGATCAGCAATATCGCCACGGAGCACGGCGGCTACTCCATATTCACCGGCGTGGGCGAGCGTTCCCGTGAGGGAAACGATTTGTGGACGGAGATGAAGGAGTCCGGGGTGCTGGAAAAGACGGCGTTGGTGTTCGGGCAGATGAATGAGCCGCCGGGAGCCAGAATGCGGGTGGCGGAGACGGGGCTTACCATGGCGGAGTATTTCCGGGACCGGGAGCACCAGAATGTGCTGCTGTTTATTGACAACATTTTCCGTTTCACCCAGGCGGGTTCTGAGGTGTCGGCCCTTCTGGGACGGATGCCTTCTGCGGTGGGATACCAGCCTACCCTGGCTACGGAGATGGGAGAGCTGCAGGAGCGGATCGCGTCCACAAGGGATGGTTCTGTCACCTCTGTCCAGGCGGTCTATGTGCCGGCGGACGATCTGACGGACCCGGCGCCGGCCACCACCTTCGCCCATCTGGACGCCACCACGGTGCTGTCCAGAAAGATCGTGGAGCAGGGCATTTACCCGGCGGTGGATCCCCTGGAATCCAATTCCCGGATTCTGGAGCCGGACGTGGTGGGCGAGGAGCACTATCAGACGGCCAGACGGGTGCAGGAGTACCTTCAGAAATACAAGGAGCTGCAGGACATCATCGCCATCCTGGGTATGGAGGAGCTGTCCGACGAGGACAAGCTGGTGGTGGCCAGGGCCAGAAAGATCCAGCGTTTCCTGTCCCAGCCCTTCCATGTGGCGGAGGGATTTACGGGCATTCCCGGAAAATACGTGCCGGTGAAGGAGACGATCCGGGGATTCCGGATGATCCTGGACGGCGAGATGGACCAATATCCGGAGAACGCGTTCTTTAACGTGGGAACCATTGACGAAGTGATTGAGAAAGCGAAGAAAGAGGCGTAGCCTATGGAGACATTCGGCCTGCATATTGTAGCCAGTGATAAGGATTTCTACGGCGGAAGGGGCACGAAGATTGTTCTGCCCATGAAGGATGGGGAGATCTGCATTCTGCCTCACCACAGCGACCTGATGATCGCCATTGTGCCGGGGGAAATGCGGTTTGAAACGCCTGACGGGGAAAAACACAGCGCCATCGTAGGCGGCGGCTTTGCCCAGATCATCAACAACCGGGTCACCGTCCTGGCGGACTCCGTGGAGCGGCCGGAGGACATCGACGTGAAACGGGCCCGGGAGGCGAAGGAGCGGGCGGAGGAGCAGCTCCGGCAGAAACAGAGCATTGAGGAATACTACATCTCCCGCGCGGCCCTGGCCAGGGCCATGTCCAGGCTGCGGGCGGGCAGCAGGTATGCTGACGACTGAGACAGATAAGATATAGAAAAATAGATGGCAATAGATGAAAATAAATGAAAATCCCCGTCTGGGACGGCGGCCGGCTGATGAGAAATGGACCGGCGGCGCCGGCCTGGGCGGGGATTTTTGTATGCCGCGGGGATTTTTACGGGACATCTCGGGCGTTTATGGTTTCCTTTTGGTAACCAGGACACAAACAGGTGCTTACTTTACAGGATGGAGGCGGAGGAATACAATAGGGGAAGAATGAGGCGTTGGGAACGGAGCGTTCCTGCGGTTTGAGAGGGAGGGATCAGATTGGAGAAGGCGGAGATGAAAAAACTGAGGCGGGAGCTGGAGGCGGCGGAGGCAGTGGTGGTAGGCGCCGGGGCGGGGCTCTCCACGTCCGCGGGATTTACGTACTCCGGGGAGCGGTTTCGGCGGCTGTTTCCGGATTTTATTGAGAAGTATCATTTTTCAGATATGTATTCCGGGGGCTTTTATCCCTTTGAGACCCTAGAGGAGCACTGGGCTTATTGGAGCCGGTACATTTTGTGCAACCGCTATACGGACGCCCCGAAACCGGTGTATCAAAAGCTGCTGGCCCTGGTGGAGAACAAAGACTATTTCGTGCTGACCACCAACGTGGACCATCAGTTCCAGAAGGCGGGATTTGACAAGGAGAGGCTGTTTTATACCCAGGGGGATTACGGGCTTTGGCAGTGCGGAAAGCCATGCTGCCAAAAGACGTATGACAATGAGGAGGCGGTCCGGCGGATGGTGGAGGAGCAGCGGGAAATGAAGATCCCCGCGGAGCTGGTGCCCCGCTGCCCCGTCTGCGGAAGGCCCATGACCATGAACCTGCGCAGCGACGATACCTTTGTGGAGGACGAGGGCTGGCACCGGGCCGCGGAGCGGTATTCGGAGTTTCTGCGGCGCTGTGAGGGGATGCGGGTGATGTTTCTGGAGCTGGGAGTGGGGGCGAACACCCCGGGGATTATTAAGTATCCGTTCTGGCGGATGACTTACCAGAATCCCAGGGCGGTGTATGTTTGCGTGAATCTGGGGGAGGCGTTTGCGCCCTTGGAAATAAAGGACAGGTCGATTTGTGTTGATGGGGATATTGGAGAAGTGCTGGAATGCTTATAAAATTTTCGGTCGAGCGCACTTTACTTTTATACTAATATTGAGTACAATATTAGCATGAAAGGAAGTGAAACCATGAGACAATATGAACAGCTGGACAGGATGCTGGTGGCTCAGGATGGGATGCTGCAAACCGCTCAGGTGGTATCTGCCGGGATTTCCAAACCGGTTTTTTATCATTATGTGCGGGATCGGGAACTGGAACGGGTGGCGCACGGCATTTATCTTTCCAGGGATTCTTGGGTAGATGCGATGTACCTGATTCATCTGCGGTTTGAACAGGCGGTATTTTCTCATGAGACAGCCCTGTTTTTTCACGATTTGACAGACCGTGAGCCAACTGAGTACACGATTACGGTAAAGACCGGCTACAACCCAACCAGACTAAAAGCGGAAGGGGTTCAGGTTTTTACCATCAAGGCAGAACTGCATGATGTGGGATTGACAACGGCGCAGACCCCCTTTGGGCATACTGTACCGGCTTATGACATGGAGCGGACGATCTGTGACCTGCTGCGGAGCCGGAACAGTATGGAGATGCAGACCTTACAGGGGGCACTTAAAATGTATGCCAGAAGAAAGGACAAGAATCTGCGGACGTTGATGCACTACGCAAAGCTGTTCCGGGTAGAGAAACTTTTGCGGCAGTATTTGGAGGTGCTATTATGATAAAGACAGCAAAGCAGTTGAAGGATATGATCCGCAACCTCTCAAAGAAGAAGTCTGCGGACGCACAGATTTTGATGCGAAATTACATGATGGAGCGATTTCTGGAGCGTATTTCCCTCTCAAAGTACCGGGACAAGTTTATTTTGAAGGGCGGGATGCTGGTAGCGGCGATGGTCGGTCTGGATGCCCGTTCCACCATGGATCTAGATGCAACGGTCAAAGGAATCAATGTGAATGTAAATGATGTGGCGGATTTGATTGCGGGGATTGTTTCAGTCCCGATTGATGACGGCGTGACCTTTCGGGTCAATAAGGTTTCAGAAATTATGGATGAAGCGGAATATCCGGGGATTCGTGTAAGCATGACTACGGTTTTCGACGGAGTGGTAACGCCCCTGAAGATTGACATTTCTACCGGGGATACTATTACACCGAGGGAAGTCCGGTACAGCTTCAAACTGATGCTGGAGGACCGTTCCATTGATATTTGGGCGTATAATCTGGAAACTGTGCTGGCTGAGAAACTGGAGACGATTATTACCAGAGCAACGACCAATACCCGCATGAGGGATTTCTACGACATTTATATTCTGGAACAGCTTCATGGGAATACACTGAATACACAGATCCTCCATGATGCGCTGTTGGCAACCGCCCGAAAACGGGAAACGGAAGGCCATCTGGCTGAGGCAAGGGAAGTCTTTGCCGAGGTGGAGGACAGTCCGGTAATGCAGCAGCTCTGGACAGCGTACCGGAAGAAATTTTTTTATGCGGCTGACCTGGAGTGGAATATCGTGATGAAAGCGGTTCGCATACTGTATTCTCTTGCAGAGGAAGGTTAATGGAATGAATGGTCATGGTATTACAGTTCCAAAGAAAAATGTACAGTACTGGAAAACAAAAAAAGGTGCGCAATGAACAAAACACCCCGGGGATTATTAAGTATCCGTTTTGGCGAATGACTTACCAGAATCCCCGGGCGGTGTATGTTTGCGTGAATTTGGGGGAGGCGTTTGTGCCGAAAGAGATTGCGGACCGGTCGATTTGTATCGACGGGGATATAGGAGAAGTGCTGGAGAATCTGTAAAAAGAGATAAACCCGACAACTTTAAAATATGTTCCGAATAATATATAAAATTCGGGACATATCCTCATTACTGTTAAAATTGTTTTAAGATGTCGTGATGTCCAACATCCACAAGAATGATTATTTTGTCTCCCTCATAAAACCAGATAATGCGAATGTCCATGTTGACGCTGCATTCAAAGAGATCCGTTGTCCCTTGAATCCGTTTTGTCCGTAATGACGGATGGGAAGGATTCTGAGACAGCAGTTCCAGCTTGTTTTTAAGCTGCTTTTTTTCCTGAACAGTCAAATCCTTAAAATGTTTTTGGAAACGAGGGGTAAACGTAAACTCATATGTCATCAATCCGCCTCCAATTTGTCAAACAAAGCATCCACGCTATCAAAGACAGGCTGTTCCCCGGATGCAATCTTTGCTTTGACGTTGTCAATTTCTTCCCGGAGTTCGGATAAGTAGTTTTTGGGATAAACGACTACTGGCATGATGCAGATGATGCCGTCTTTCTCAAAAATGTCCAGTTTGTCACCTTCTGAGAGACCAAGCTTGACGATAATTTCCTTGGGTATGGTGATTTGTGATTTCTGCCGCAGTTCAGCTAACATAATATCATCTCCTTTTGAAATAGAAAGTTAGAATTTCTTATTTTCTTACTTATAGTATATTCATTTTGAGGAAATTATGCAAGGAGAAAAAAATACATATAAAGCATTTCTTTTATACAATTTACATCTCTGGTGCGCAATAAACAAAACATTCCGAGGATTATTAAGTATCCGTTTTGGCGGATGACTTACCAGAATCCGAAGGCAGTGTACGCCTGTGTGAATCTGGGGGAGGCGTTTGTTCCGAAAGAAATAAAGGACAGGTCGATTTGCATTGATGGGGATATTGGGGAGGTGCTGGAATGTTTATAAAAGCATTTGCGCATAATGTGACCTTTTCTAGAGCAGGTACATTCATTGCACACGGTGTACACGAAGTGGCAGCCGCAAAATTTGCGACTGCCACTCCCCCATGGAGGGATTGAAAGAATCCAGTATTTGTGTCGTCTCTTATTCTGTTCTACTCATTCTAACCACTTTTGTTGACAAGAACGGTTAGAATGAGTAGAATGCGGTTAGAATAAAATCGGGAGGCAGTCAAATGATTTTTCAGGAAAGTGAAACGATGGAACTAAAGCTGTTTCGGGTAGAGAAACTTTTGCGGCAGTATTTGGAGGTACTACTATGATAAAGACAGCGAAACAGTTAAAAGACCTAATTCGCAACCTCTCAAAGAAAAGTCTGCGGATGCACAGATTTTGATGCGGAACTACATGATGGAGCGCTTTCTGGAGCGAATTTCCCTCTCAGAGTACCGGGACAAGTTTATTTTGAAGGGCGGGATGCTGGTAGCGGCGATGGTCGGTCTGGATGCCCGTTCTACCATGGATCTGGATGCAACGGTCAAAGGGGTCAATGTGAATGTAGATGATGTAGCGGATTTGATTGCGGGAATTGTTTCGGTCCCGATGGATGACGGTGTGGCCTTTCGGGTCAATAAGGTTTCGGAGATTATGGATGAAGCGGAATATTCGGGGATTCGCGTAAGCATGACTACAGTTTTGATGGTGTGGTAACGCCCTTGAAGATTGACATTTCTACCGGAGATGTCATTACACCGAAAGCAGTCCGCAAGCTGTATTCTCTTGCGGAGGAAGGTTAATGGATTAAATGGCACGGATATTACAGCTCTAATTTAAAATGTAGAGCACTGGAAAAATGGTGCGCAATAAACAAAACACATCGTTTCTGCTTTTATATAAAGGAGCTGTTGCTCTGGTAGATCGTGGATCTGCTTTTGCGACAGCTCCTTTTTCGTGAAAACCCCACAAAAATCTTATTAAAATTTGGCAATTTCTCCATTTACATCCAACGTAGGATGTAGTATATTATACACATAACCAACGTAGGATGTTGGATGAAAAGAGATTCAACATTGGGCGTGATAGGGCAGAAAGGAGAAGAATCATGAATGTGAAAGTAGCACTGGTATATACCAGCACGACTCCGGAGCTGATTGAGCTGGTGGAGCGGGAAGTGGGGGCGGTGCTTCCAAAAGAGACGGAGGTGATCAGCTATCAGGATCCCTCCATTTTGGCTGAGGTTCGGGATGCCGGTTACGTGACGGCCCCTCCGGCGGCCCGCTTAGTGGGAATGTATATGGAGGCGGTTTCCGCGGGCGCGGATGCCATTTTAAATCTCTGTTCTTCCGTGGGCGAGGTAGCGGACGCGGCTCAGGACATCGCGAAATACACAGGGATCCCCATTGTCCGGGTAGATGAGGAGATGTGCCGGGAGGCGGTGCGCCAGGGAAAGAGGATCGGTGTGATGGCCACACTGCCCACCACCTTAGAGCCCACCAAGAACACGATCAAGCGGGTAGCCAGGGAGATGAACCGCAGTGTAGAGCTGGTGGACGCCCTGGTAGACGACGGTCTCACCGGCTGTCCCTGGGGGGACAAGGTCCCCGCCTTCATCCTGATCTGTGAGGAGAAGGCCCGCCTTAAGCCCGGCGTGGGAGAGCGGTACGGCAGCCAATATTTCTCTCAGATGGACATCGGCATGGCGGCGATGGGCCTGTGCTATGCGGCCACCGCCCTGGGGCTGGGCACCTGCATGATCGGCGTAATGAGCCAGGAAAAAATGCACCGGGCCTTCCACATTCCGGAGGACCGCACCGCCCGTCTGGCCATCGCCGTAGGCTATCCCGCCCAGGACGTCCCCGCCCAGCGGAAGGACCGC
>OLRK01001773.1_pt1 | contig 16080 bp, 15 predicted proteins | sample 1672911 | NCBI WGS metagenome assembly OLRK01 (sample SAMEA3136736, study PRJEB25190) | human gut metagenome | biome: human gut; feature: human-associated habitat; material: faeces | place: Austria | collected 2013 | reverse complement strand
CATGGGTATAAAATCGCATATTCCAATCCGGCATTCGAATATTGGTATTTGCTTCATTTTGAAAAGCGGAGTGGATATTTGAAGGATTCTGCTGCGGTAATCGACATATTGAAGAACAAAGGGTATCTGGAGAATTACGGAAAAAGCGAGGATGTTTTTGAAGAATTGCAGGGACATCAGGCAGAGGCCATTCAATATGCAAAAGAACGAGTGGAACGATTAAACAGAGACCATGCTGCTGTGATTTGTCGGGATAGTAATCCGGTAACAACAGTCTATGAATTGGTTGAGTTTTTGAATAGTAAAAGAATATAAAATCACTTTGGCAAAAGTATTTATTATGGCAGAAAGCTGTCACATCAGCGGTAAAAGTTCGTTGGGTGGCAGCTTTTGTAATACTATGAAGGTTCTAAATTTTACTTTTATTCTAATATTGTATATGATATTAGTGCGAAAGGAAGCAAAATGATGAAACAGTTTGAACAGATGGATCAGATGCTGACTATGCAGGATGGAATGCTGCGGACATCGCAGGTTATAGCTGCCGGAATTTCAAAGCCAATGTTTTATGATTATGTGCGTTCACGAGATCTGGAAAGGGCTGCACATGGGATCTATATATCCAAAGATTCCTGGGTAGATGCCATGTATCTGCTTCATCTGCGATTTGAACAGGCAGTATTTTCCCACGAAACAGCTTTGTTTTTTCATGATCTGACAGATCGTGAGCCAATGAAATATACAGTTACGGTTAAAACAGGCTGTAACCCCACAAAAATGAAAGCAGAAGGCATTCAAGTGTTTACAATTAAATCAGAACTGCATGGCGTGGGAATCACGACGGCTCAGACTCCGTTTGGACATACTGTGCCGGTTTATGACATGGAGCGAACGGTTTGCGATTTGCTCCGAAGCCGCAGCAGAATTGAAATACAGACTTTTCAGGGGGCATTAAAAGCGTATGCTCGCAGAAAAGATAAAAACCTGCAGACTTTAATGCAATATGCTGGGATGTTTCGGGTAGAAAAAATTTTACGGCAATATTTGGAGGTGCTTTTATGATAAAAACAGCAAAACAACTGAAGGATTTAATACGAAATCTTTCCAGAGATTTTCGTGCAGTCTTTTCTGTTTCCTGAACTATATGAAGAAATGAGGGAATACTTTGCAATAAAAGAGTCATAAAAACAAATTGAAAAGTTCAAAATAATCATATTTTACTTTCCTGCTTATTTTACATATAATATTAAGCAAGAAAGTAAAAAAGGTGGTGAAGCACATGAAGTATTCTCAGCAGATTTTAAATCTTGCACAGCAGAATAATGGTATTATAACTACAGAAATGGTCGTCGCTGCAGGCATTTCACGAGGAAGTTTAAAGCATCTGGTTGATAGCGGTGAGTTAGAGCGTGCTTCACGTGGTGTCTATACGTTACCGGGGGGGTGGGAAGATGAATTTGTCAATCTTCAAAGCCGTTATAAACGGGGGATTTTTTCTCTCAACACAGCATTATTCCTGTGTGATTTGACAGATAGGACACCGGGAAAATATCATATGACCTTTCCAGACACATACAATCTATCCAGTCCCAAGTCAGAAGGAATTTTGTGCTGTAGTGCAAAAGAACCTTTGTACAGTCTTGGAATTGATAAGTTGATGACTCCGGGAGGAAATGCCGTCAGAGCATACAGTGCAGAAAGAACATTGTGTGATATCTTAAGAACAAAAAATCATACAGATGTACAAATTGTTTCTGAAGCGTTTAAACGATATGTAGCTGATAAAAAAAGAAATATTCCGAAGCTTTCCGAATATGCGCGATTGCTGAAAGTGGAAAAAAAACTTAGATCTTATTTGGAGGTACTGCTGTGAAAAATGCCATGCAGTTGAAGGCTGTAGTAAAGAATATTGCAAAAGAGAAAAAATATCCGCACAGCTTGTGTTACAGAATTATATGTTGGAGCGTTTCTTAGAGCGGATATCAGTTTCAGAATATCGGAATAATTTTATCATTAAGGGCGGATTCTTAATTGTCTCTATGGTTGGACTGAATTCAAGGGCAACAATGGATATGGATGCAACGATTAAGCGATATCCTGTGAGCGAAGAAACTATTCAAAAAATGGTAGAAGAAATTATTAAAATAAATTTGAGTGAAATTATGAATCGTCAGTGGCAGAATTACCAGAAAGATTTTGATTATGCCGCAGGGATTGAGTTTAGGGAAACCTGCGATGCAGTTGTTCGTATCATGGAAAGCTTACCGATATTGTAAGAGACAAATTGAATTAAAGAGGAAGAAAAGTGCAATTTCATTTTCAGATATTTTGTGTAGAATGTAATTAGAAAAGCTGTGTATCAGCGGTGGGTTGACACCTAAAATTTGATATATTTTTTGAGTGTAGGTGTTGGAGGTTGGCAGACAACGGAAAAATCAACCATGAAAAGAGAATGTTTAATGTTGCGGTATTGCATACCTTTTTCTGAAGAATACAATAAATACAATATATTGGGCATGAAACTTGAGTGATACTATATATTGCATTAAACTCGCCTTGTAATTGATTTTTGTGCGTATTCTGGTTTGGAATGGCGTTTTTGAAAGAAAATAGAGACGCATTGCACACGCAGTTAAGTTTGTATGGGAATTTTTTCTTATGTAGATATAAAATAACGCAGAAAAGGGGTGGCTTGAAGCTACCCTTTCCTGCGTTGTTTTCATCCTTTGAGAAAAAGAAGTGCTCCCAAATTTATAAGGTTTGATGTGGAGTTTTCTTGGACTTCTTTTCAAATTTCGCAAATTCTGCAATTTGATCATCCATGTCGGCGATTCATGCTTTTATTTCTGAACATTCTAACTGACCGCCGGCTTCTTGCAATACCTTCAATATAGGTTTAATTAAATGAGCAATCTCGCCGTCGGAAGAGAATTGTTTAATATTCATAGTTTCTGCTTCCGATTATATTTGAGTAATCTGGTCTATCGCATACAGCGGCAGATTAACGAGCCATTCTTCTTTTTTGTAGTCCGCCATAGATGTACGAACAGAAACTTCGGGAGAGAATTTTTCTTGATAAGTCTTAAGGCTCTTAGCTCTGAGATTTACTTCTGCCTTTACTTCTACAGGAACGATTAGTTCACCTGTATCAACAACAAAGTCAACCTCACAGGAACCTCTGTCGTTGGTGTAGTAATAAACATCCAAATCCGGAATGGTTTTTAACTGCTGGCAAACGTACTGCTCTGTGAGAGCACCTTTGAACTCTATAAAAAGATCGTTGCCGTCGAGCAAGGTGCGCTGACGCAGTCCAGCCATGCAGCCAAGGAGTCCAACATCTACCACAAATAGCTTAAATGCTTTCAAGTCCTCATACGCTCTCAAGGGGATACCTGCTGCATTGACACGGCTAACCTTATGAACAAGACCGCAATCGCTGAGCCACATAATTGCGGTTTCGTAGTCTTTTGCACGAGCTCCCTTGCGAACAAGACCATAGATAAACTTTTTGTTTTCTTTAGCTAACTGAGAAGGGATGCTGTTCCACAACATACGCAGCCTTGGAACGATTTCATTGGGAGCATGTTTGGAAAAATCCTGTTCGTAGGCGGCAAGGATTCGTTTTTGAATATCACGAACCTCGTTGAAATCTTTATTCTCTGCGAAACTCTGTACTGCTTCGGGCATTCCGCCAACGAAGTAATAGTGCTTCAAAGCATCAATATATGTCTGTTTGAAGCTCGTAATCATCTGGAAGTCTCTCTTATCAAGCAATTCGGCAAAACGTTCTTTATCGGTTGCCATCAGAAATTCCTTGAAAGAAAGGGGATACAACTTTAAGAAATCCACTTTGCCAACAGGGAAAGATGTGCCTTGATGCAAAGCGATACCGAGCAAAGAACCGGCACATACAATATGGTATTGTGGAGCATTCTCATAAAAATACTTAAGAGATGCCAACGCTCTTGGGACTTCCTGCACTTCATCGAAAATTAGCAAAGAATTGTCGGGATCGATTTTACGTCCAACATACAGTTCCAATCCCATGATCAAACGCTCCGTATCCAGATCAGAAGCAAACAGTTCTGCCATTCTGGAATTGGAGTCAAAATTGATATATACGGTATCCGCATATGCCTGTCGGCCAAACTCTTTCATAAGCCAGGTCTTACCGACTTGACGTGCCCCTTCGATAATCAAAGGCTTACGGCGTTTGCTTTGTTTCCATTTTAATAGCTTTTCAATAGCAATTCGGTACATATACACACCTCCGTCCTTATAATGCAAATATAGTATAATGCATAATTACAAAAATTACAACGAGTTTTAGAGAAATAATTACACTTTTTACGGCGAATAAAGCATAAATTTCGATTTTTCATAGCATAAGAACTCAAGCATTTATTAGTAATCAAACGTATAGAATATGTAGTAGAAACATAGAATAAAATTGTAATTGTATTTTTTATAACGGGAAGTTTCCCGTATGTTTGAAGCGAGAATGACTATGGTTTGCAGATATCAGTAGACAGAAGGCTTTAGGCTCATAGTATTCCCGCTTTTTTTCTGCCCAAATGCCAAAGTGGCTTTGAGGATATATTTTATTTTAAAGGAGTTATCATGATCCATCCGGATACAGCTGAAATAGTGCAGAAATCTGATAAAAATTTTTCATTGAAATAGAATCAAATTGACATACTGGAAATAAAGTTGCTATACTAAAAAACTAATAATGGAAGCGAAGGTATTGTGAAACAGAATGGATTCTGGGAATGGAAAAACAATATTCATTCATGGAAGAAGCACTTCCGGTAAAAAAGGACAGCTTGTATTTTTCGGAACAGTTCTGAAGAAAGGATAGCTGGAGGTTCGGGTCAGGATGATAGGAACTCCGCTTTTATTCTATTTTTACACCTCTCAAGAAAGTAAAAGAATGATGCTAAAGAGGAAAGGATGATGAAATGGATATCAAACAATTAGAGTTTTTTGTAATCGCCTGTGAACGGGGAAGTCTGTCCCAGGCTGCAGCCTGTATGTATACCTCCCAGCCCAATGTCAGCAAAACGATCCGTTCTCTGGAGCATGAGTTGGGAAGACCGCTGCTTGAACGCAGTGGAAAAGGCGTTTCTCCAACGGTTTATGGGGAAACCGTTCTGGAGTATGCGAAGATGATACTGAAAGCTACGGCGACTATTTCCTCTCTGGCGGTTCCAGATATGAAAAACAGTATCCGGATTTCCACATATCCAAGCAATATGATTGCAAGGCTTCTGACAGATTTTTATAAAGAATGGGGGCATATATATTCCATAGAACATCATGAAGGAACGGCAGAGGACATTACAGAGCAGGTGCATCAGGGAATTTCTGAGATAGGGATCGTTTATGTGGCACAGCATCAGGTTCAGACCTTTCAGCACATTCTGTCCCATAAAAAACTGGAATTCATACCGTTAAAAACGAAGAAAATCTGTCTGTATGTGGGCCCCTGTCATCCTCTGTACCATGAGCAAAGCGTAGACTTTTCTGAGCTTCAGGAGCTGAAATTTGTCCGCGGAGTAAGAGATTTTTTCTCTATGGAGCACCATCTGGAAACAGTCAGCATGGGCGTGATCGACACGAAAGACCTGAACCATGCGGCCTACACCAACAGTGACCATCTAACCATCAATCTTCTTTTATACACGGATGTATGCAGTCTGGGGCTTGATTTTATGTATGAGCCCTATTCCCAGTATGATTTAAAAGCCCTTCCTATCAATGGCTGTGAGCCATTTTTACAGATCGGTTATGTAAAAGATCCAGCCCGCATTCTTTCCAGACAGGCAGAATGGATTCTGGAAAAATTTCATCAAATGCTATAACAATTTGTTATGGAGTTGTAGAACAAATTGCCATCTAGTAAGTTGTAACTAACTTTGATACAATCATGCAGGTCAGATAAAGTTATAAAATTACTGGAGGTAAGTACTATGAAAAAAAGATTTCCGGCACTGGTTCTGGGAGGAATCTTAGCGCTTGGTCTTTTAAGCGGATGCGGCCAGAAAGAAGCTGCATCATCGGTATCAACAGCAGCATCGGAACCGGCCGCTGCAGCCAATGGTTCCGCTCAGGAGCTGGTTTTTGTAAATTATCGGGATATCCGGGATTTGAATCCACATCTGTATGCAGGCGAAATGTATGCCCAGAGCATTTTGTACGATACTCTGGTGAGCATTACAGAAGACGGATATGAGGGATGTCTGGCAGAAAGCTGGACCATCAGCGAGGATGGAAAAATATATACATTTAAAATTCGCGATGGAGTTACTTTTTCGGATGGAACCGTCTGCGATGCCAATGCAATCTTAGCGAATTTTAATGCAATTATTGAGAATAAGGAGCGTCATACATGGCTGGAGATGATGAATCTGCTGGTTGGAGTATCGGCTCCGGATGATCATACATTTGTAATAGAATTAAGCGAAGCCTATTATCCAATGCTTACGGAATTAGGCTGTATCCGGCCTTTTGCTATGATTTCTCCGAATTGCATGATTGACGGAAGTACAAAAGACGGAGTGAGCGGATATATTGGGACAGGTCCTTATGTGCTTACTGATTTCGAGACAGATCAATATGCCATATTTGAGCGCAATGAAAATTACTGGGGAGAAAAGCCTGAAATCGAAAGGATTACCGTAAAAGTAATTCCTGATAACCAGACCCGTATTATGGCGCTGGAGTCTGGAGAGATCGATCTGATTTTTGGAAAAAATATGCTGGATGCAGATGCCATCAGTCAATATGTGGACAGTGATAAATTTGAAGTTGCCCTTTCCGATCCTACCTCTACAAGACATATTGTATTAAACACTACGAATGACATTCTCAGTGATATGGCTGTCCGTCAGGCGCTGCAGCATGCGACCAACAGAACAGCGATTTCGGAAGGTATTTTTTATGGCCTGGAGCAGCCTGCAGATACACTTTACGCAGCTACGGTTCCTTACTGCGATGTAGAACTGACACCCTATGAATACAGTGCAGAAACAGCCTCCAATATGCTGGATGAAGCGGGATGGATTATGGGAGGCAGCGGTATCAGGGAGAAAGACGGAGAAAAACTGGAACTGGATTTATTGTATAACAGTGACAGCGTAACGGAAAAAACCATTTCTGAATATCTGCAGAGCGAATACCGGAAGCTTGGAATTTCTCTCAACATACATGGAGAAGAGGAGCAGTCCTACAGGGACAATATGAAAGCGGGTAATTTTGATATGGTATTTAATATCTGCTGGGGTATGCCTTACGATCCACAGTCTTCTCTGGCGGCAATGAGAGCGCCGGTTTACGGAGATTTTGCGGCACAGCAGGGACTGGCAGATAAGAAAGAAATTGATCAGGCAATTACGGACATTCTGACTACCACAGATGAAGAGGAACGTCAGGAACTGTATCGGTTTGTTCTTACCCGTCTCCATGAGGATGCCGTATATATTCCCCTGACTTTTGAATGCAACAAGGCGCTTTATACAAAAGATTTGCAGGGCGTTCATTTTGGAACAGACCAGTATGATGTGCCGTTTTCTGATATGTATTTTGAATAATCAGGAAAAGCCGTTTCTTCCGGGAAGCGGCTTTTTGAAAGATAAGATCTGAAAATCTATAAGAAAGAAGGGAAAAGCTGTGAAACGATATGTCATTCGCCGTCTGATGATGGCTGTTCCATTACTGCTTGCGATTTCCTTTATCTGCTTTTTGTTCATCAATCTGATTCCGTCCAATCCTGCAGAGGTAGCGTTAAGAGTACAGCAAATGCCTGTGATAACAGAAGAGGCTATTGCCAGGATGGAGGAAATGCTTGGTCTGAATAAGCCGTTTTTGATCCGGTATTTTGACTGGCTTGCAGGATGCCTGCAGGGGGATTTTGGAATCAGCTATGTGAATCCCAAAAGAACCGTAGCGGGAGAAATTTTAAGATGCCTTCCAGCCACCCTGCAGCTTGCGGGGGCGTCCTTTGTGATTGTACTGTTTTTGAGTATTCCAATCGGATTTTTGTGTGCAGTATACAAGGACGGCTGGTTTGATAAGCTGATGCGAAGCATTGTCTTTGTTACCACTGCCATGCCGCCTTACTGGGTTGGACTGCTGCTGATGTGGGCAATCGGCGTAAAATTTGGATGGCTGCCTACTAATGGAAACGGAACATGGAAGCATTTGATCCTGCCTGCATTTACAGTGGCATTAAGCTACATATCGACCTATATCCGGCTGATACGCAATAATATGCTGGAAAACATGAAACAGGATTATGTCCTTTATGCCAATGTCAGAGGACTGTCTCCAAAATCAATCTGGGTAAAGCATGTTCTGAAAAATTCCATGCATACCTGCATTGTTGCTATGGGAATGAGTATCCCTCAGCTGATATCAGGTACCATTGTTGTAGAAAATGTATTTTCATGGCCGGGACTTGGAACCTTGTGTATCAGCTCTATTTTTAACAGGGATTATCCGGTTATTCAGACCTATGTTTTGCTGATCGGTGTTCTTTTTGTAGTGTTTAACCTGATATTTGACATTTTGCAGACAGTGTCTGACCCACGGCTGAGAAAGGAGAATTAGAAAACATGGCAAAGCGTTTTTTTCAGAACAGAACGGCAGTTTTTACAACGCTTGCAGTTTTGATCATTGCTCTTATTGGGATTTTTGCTCCTGTTATTGCCCCGAACGATCCCTATGAAACCAATATCATCAATAAGTTTGCTTCCTACAGCGTTCAGTACCCCCTTGGAACGGATCAGCTGGGCAGATGCGTGCTTTCCCGCATGATCTATGGAATCCGTCCCACTTTGGGGCTGGCGGCTCTTACCATGGCAGGAACCATTGGGATTGGAGCAGTCCTGGGTATTATAGCCGGATATTTCAGAGGGATTGCAGAGGAGATTATTATGCGGATCGTAGATGTGATGCTTTCCTTTCCCAGCCAGATCATGGTATTTGCGGTGGTGGCCCTGTTGGGAGTCAGTGTCCAGAATGTGATCATTGCCAATGTGTTTATCAAATGGGCCTGGTATGCCCGCATGATCCGTACCGGAGTTATGCAGTACAGGGATAAAAACTTTGTACAGTTTTCCAGGTGCGTAGGCATGCCGGAGCGGTTTATCCTGTTCCGTCATCTGCTGCCGTCCATCACTTCTGATCTGGCGGTTCTGGCTTCTCTGGACATTGGATGGGCGATTATTAATATCTCTACCTTATCTTTTCTGGGACTGGGAGTTCAGGCGCCCACACCCGAATGGGGAGCTATGTTAAATGAGGCTAAGGAGGTTCTGACCAGCAATCCAACTCAGATGCTTGCGCCAGGAATTGCCATCGTTGCCCTTGTCTGCTGCTTTAATCTGCTGGGAGATGCAATGCGGGATGTTCTTGATCCAAAGGAGGTGGCAAAATGACGCCGGTATTTGAACTGAATCATCTTCAGGTATCCCTGCGGGGCAAAAAACAGAATACAGATTTAGTGAAAGGAGTCTCTTTTTCGGTAAAACAGGGGGAGTGCCTGGGAATTTTGGGGGAATCCGGAAGCGGAAAATCCATGTCAATTAAGGCAGCCATGGGGCTTCTTGATAAGAATTTTGCTGTTTCCGGAAGCGCAAAATTTCAGGGAGAGGAGCTGATTGGAAAATGTGCAGAGGAGCTGCGCAGGCTGAGAGGCGGGCAGATTGGAATCGTACTGCAAAATCCCATGACTAGTTTCGATCCTCTGTACCGTATCGGAAGCCAGATTGCAGAAACATTTGCAACGCATCAAAAATGGGATGCCAGGGAAATAAAAGAGAAATCCATTGAAATGTTATATAAAATGCAGATCCGAAATCCGGAGGAGGCGCTGGAAAAGTATCCGCACCAGCTTTCCGGCGGGATGCTGCAGCGTATTATGATTGGAATTGCCATGTCCATGGAGCCGTCTCTGCTGATTGCAGATGAGCCGACCACTGCAATCGATGCCATTACACAGTTTGATATTTTAAATGAATTTGCAGCCATTAAACAAAAGCATAAGACCGCGATGATCTTTATTTCTCATGACCTTAATGCTGTTTCGCGGATAGCGGATAAAATTGTGGTGCTGAATCAGGGAACAGTGGTGGATCAGGGGGATTTCCATCACATTCTCCACCAGGCGGCAGATCCATATACAAGGCTGTTGATTGAAAAACGGACAGATGTTATGAGAAAATACAGACGGGCGCTGGAAGGAGGAGAGTGCAGTCATGCTCAAGCTGGATAAGATATGCGTCAGCTTCCGCAGGGAATGCCAGGACAAGCTGTTTGGACATACCAAACAGCAGGTTTTATTTGATGTATCAGCAGAGGTGAAAAAAGGAACCTGCCTGGGGATTCTGGGCGAATCCGGAAGTGGAAAATCTACTATGGGCAGGGTATTATGCGGACTTTTAAAACCGGATTCGGGAACCGTATTTCTCAATGGAATTTCCGTATACGGTTCAAAACGGGGACGCAAAAACCTGCAGGATCGGTTAAGCATTGTTTTTCAGGACTATACAACCTCAGCCAATCCCCGTTTCAGAGTGGCGGATATTTTGAAGGAAGGTCTCTTTGTCCGTCAAAGACGGGAGAGGAAAAAACTGAATCAGGAAGATGAGATCCGCCGGCTGCTTGAGCTGGTAGGCCTGCCATATGAATTTGCCGATCGGTTTCCACATGAACTGTCAGGAGGACAGCTTCAGAGGGTCTGCATTGCCAGAGCGGTTGCATGTAATCCGGAGCTGATCTTATTTGATGAGGCGATTTCCTCACTGGATGCCCATACCCAGGTTCAGGTTATGGATCTTTTACTGGATCTAAAGGAAAAGCTTGGACTGACTTATATTTTCATTACTCATGACCTTACATCTATAACCTATCTTTGTGACGATGTGCTGTTTTTGTACCAGGGAAGGGTGACAGAGTATCTTCCGGTAAAGAATCTAAGTGAAACAAAGGATACCTATGCCAGAAAGCTTTTGGAATCTATTATTGTTTTTGACACAGAGGAGGCATCATGATCGTTTGCGGATACGAGATACAGGCGGGGGAAAAGAAAAATATAAAAATTCCGGTATTACAGGCGGAGGCAATGGAAGGAATTTGTATCTGCGGAAAAAATCAGGGAAAAACTCTGGTCATAACGGCAGGAGTTCATGGCTGTGAGTATGTGGGGATAGAAGCAGCGAAGCGAATGGCTGGGCTTCTTGACCCCATGGAACTGGCAGGAAACGTGATACTGATTCCTCTCGTAAACATAGACGGATTTTTTGACGGCAGAAAGCAGGTTGTTCCGGAGGATGGGAAAAATTTAAACAGGGTTTTCCCTGGGAAACCGGATGGAACGATTTCTGAACGGATTGCTTATGCTATGGAAGAATATATCTATCCCTGTGCAGATTTTCTGATTGATCTTCACAGCGGAGACAGCAATGAAGCTCTGATTCCTCTTGTTTTTTATCCCACAAAGGGAGAGAAGGAGATTAATGACAAAGCATTACAGGCAGCTAAAGTATTATCCGTACCTTACAGGGTAAGCTCTCAGGCGAAAAATGGATTATACAGCTGGGCCGTGCAGAAGGGGATTCCGTCCCTTTTGATTGAGCGGGGAGCAGGCGGTCTGTGGTCGGAGAATGAGGTGGAGATGTGTATGGAGGATATGCACCGCATTATGACCTTCCTCGAGATAAAAGAAGCCTCTTATGAACAAATTCCTCAGACAGATATAAAAGAAGCCGTTTATGAGGAGGCAGTCTCTGCCGGCTTCTGGCATCCCTCTATTACAGCGGGGAAAAGGGTATGCTGTGGGGAAAAGCTTGGCTTTTTTGAATCTTATGCGGATGGGAAACGAACGGAGCTTCGGGCGAAATTCGATGGAGTTGTGTTGTATCATACTACCGCTCTGGGGGTAAGAACTGGTGAGTCGCTGGTCGCATATGGAAAAGCATCAGAATGTTTTCATGTCTGAATCTGAACAGGGGGACTGCCGGACTTGATTTTTAAATAAAGACGGGAGAATGACAATAGTGATAAAAAAATTTCGAAAAAGCGTGCAGGAAGGGACAGGCTGGATTTTAATTTTAAGTATAGCCGTTCTTGCGGTCATGTCTGTACTTTCATTGTGCATCGGGGCAAAAAAGATTCCGTTTACAGAAGTGGCAAACGCAATTTTTCATTACAATCCAGAGAATAAAAATCATATGATCCTACGTACGCTGCGCTTGCCGAGAACTCTTACAGCGGCTGCTGTGGGAGGAAGTCTGGCAGTATCAGGAAGCCTGATGCAGGCGGTTACCAGGAATCCTATGGCCAGTCCCTCTGTTCTGGGAATTAATGCTGGTGCAGGATTAGGACTGGCGCTGGCTATGGTTCTGTATCCGACGGCTTCTTTTCATGCGACGGTGCTGTTTTCATTTGCAGGAGCAGGGGCCGCCGCGGGAATTATATTTTTTCTTGCGGCCGTGACTCCGGCAGGAAAAACGCCAGCAGGGCTTGCATTAGCCGGAATGGCAATTACTGCTTTATTTCAAGGGGTCAGTCAGTCGCTTGCGGTTTTTTTTCAGATTTCTCAGGAGCTTACTTTCTGGAATGCAGGAGGGATAGCAGGCGTGAGGACAGAACAGGTATTCATGCTCCTTCCATGGACAGGTGCGGGTATGCTTTTAGCAGTTTTTCTGTCTGGCCAGGTTTCTTTGTTAAGCTTTGGGGAGGAAACGGCGGTTGGACTTGGCGGAAAGGTACGTTGGCTCCGCTGGGGAGCCATGGCTGCGGTTCTTGTACTTACCGGTTCGAGTGTAGCGATTGCCGGTCCCATCGGATTTGTGGGACTGGTGGTTCCGCACGGAATTCGTTTTCTTGTCGGAGCTGATTACAGAAGAGTGATTCCAGGCTCTATATTAGGAGGAGCTCTTCTGGTAACAGCAGCAGATCTGGTGGCCCGCATGGTAAATCCGCCTTTCGAGACGCCTACGGGGGCGGTAACGGCACTGATTGGAGTACCATTTTTTATGTGGCTGGCATCAGGAAAAGGAGGAGACAGAGGATGAAGAAGAAAATCAAAATTCGCTTTATAATTCTGTTCCTGATTTTGGGAATCTTTTTTACCGGAAGTCTTCGAAGCGGTTTTTCCAGCCTGACGATGAATGATATTTTTCGAATCATGGCAAGAGGTGGAACTGCAGAGGAAAATTTGATTTTATTCGATTTTCGCATGGTCCGTCTGGTTCTGGCAATTTTAATAGGGGCAGGACTTTCTGTATCTGGAGCAGTATTTCAGGCAGTATCTAAGAATCCTATGGCAAGTCCGGATTTGCTGGGAGTCAGCGCGGGAGCTGGAATGGCAGTTATGCTTTATACCTTTGTAAAGCCAGATGGAAATGGCGGAAATATATTTTTGCTTCCGGTAATAGCTTTGACAGGCGCTTTTGCAGCCGCTACTTTTATTTATTTCATGGCGCACCGGAAAGAGGAAGGAATTTCGCCAAAAAGTATGGTGCTTGTAGGAATTGCGCTTACGGCAGGTATTAACGGTGCAGATATTCTGATTGCGGTACGCCTTTCGCCTGAGCAGTTTCATCAGGTTAATACCTGGATGATAGGCAGCGTCTATGGAAACAGCTGGAAGCATGTAGCGGCGCTTCTTCCCTGGGTCCTGGTTTTGATACCAGTTTTATTTATGAAATCATCTGACCTGGATCTTTTACAGCTGAAGGATGAGTCCTCTATTAGTCTAGGCATGGAACTAAAGAAAAATCGTTTTCTGTATCTGATACTGGCAGTGGCATTAGCAGCAGCCTGCGTGAGTATAGGAGGAGCTATCGGATTTATCGGCCTTATTTGTCCGCATCTGGCAGCCAGACTTGTGGGAGGTTCTCATCGGTACAGGATACCGGCAGCAGCTCTTTTGGGGGCAATTCTTCTTCTGGGCGCAGACTGGATTGCCCGGACGGTCATTGCTCCAGATGAACTGCTTCTTGGAATTGTAGTGGCGCTGGTAGGGGCGCCGTATTTTCTTTATATCCTGTTAAAGCAGGAGAAAGGAGTATTTTGAGATTTTACGCAGAGAATATGGATATTTCGTATGGAAAAAACAAAATAGTAAAAGAACTTTCCATAGAGATACCAGAAAGAAAAATAACAGCTCTGATCGGCGCAAACGGCTCGGGAAAATCAACAATTTTGAAAACGTTGTGTCGGATCAGGCGGCCGGAAAGCGGACAGGCAATTCTGGATGGCCGTTCCATTCATCATATGAGTACCAGAGAACTTGCACGGCGTTTGTCCATACTCCCTCAAGGGCCAGAGGCTCCGGAAGGACTGACGGTCGAAGAACTGGTTTCTTATGGGCGTTATCCGTATAGACGGGGCGGAAGATGTCTGGGCAGGGAGGACAAAGAGAGGATTATCTGGGCGCTGAAGGCAACAAAAATGGAAGAATTTTCATCCCGTTCACTGGAACAGCTTTCCGGAGGACAGAGACAGAGAGCCTGGATTGCCATGTGTCTTGCACAGGATACAGAAATCCTTTTTCTGGATGAGCCTGCAACTTATCTGGATATCTCGTATCAGCTGGATATTATGAAACTTCTCAGAGAACTAAATGAGGCATATCAAAAGACTATTATCATGGTAGTTCATGACTTAAACCATGCCTCTCTTTTTGCAGACTATATTGTGGCGATTAAAAACGGTAAAATTATAAAAAGCGGAGAACCAGAGAAGGTCATTACACCACAGATATGCAGAGAGGTTTTTGGCGTGAAAGCAGATATCTATAGGGATTCCAGAACAGGAAAGCCATTGTGTATTCCCTACGATCATATAAAAAGTGAAGGAGAGAATTGATTATGAAGAAAATTGTTTTAAAAACGGCTGCAAAAGCAGTGGCTGTGGTATTACTTTTAACCGGATGCTCAGAACGTATGGTTTCTGTGGAAAGCCAGACAGAGACAATAGAAAAAACAGATGCTGTCTCATCGGCAACCATAAACAAAATGGCAGTTCAGAGAGAGGATGTTGAGCAAGCGGCAGATGCGCTGGTTTCCAGACAGGAAGACGGTCAGCTTGTCCTTTCTCATAAATATGGACAGACGGTAATTCCAAGCAATCCGGAGAGGATTGTCTGCATTAAGCTGGAGGATCTGGCGCTTGCCCTGGGGGTGGATTTAGAAGCATGCCAGATTTTGGAAGGATACTATCTGGAAGAACAAATCAAAGAACTTGGAATTGGAAGTATCGCTGTAGATGAAGAGGCCAATACAATTAATCTGGAGCAGGTTCTTTCTTATGAGCCGGATTTAATTCTGCTTAGAGATTCTTTTGAATCCTCTGTATATGAGGAACTGAGCAAAATTGCGCCGGTGGCTCCATTTGATTTAAAGGATACAGAGGTTTCTCTTCTGGCTATGGGAAAAATACTGGGTATGGAAGAGCAGGCGCTTCTGCGTCTAGAGAAGTATCATGAAAAGCTGAATGCCGCAAAGGAAACACTTTCTGCAGTTTCAGATTCTGAGACGGCCATGCTTCGCGTTATGAAAAAAGAGGTTCGCCTGTATCCCGCGTCCTCAAATGACATGAGCCGTTTTCTGTATGCGGATCTAGGACTTAATCCGGATCCTATGGCGGAAGAATACGACAGCAAAGAAAGTCTTGCCATATCCATGGAACTTTTGCCGGAACTGACAGCTGAACACATCTTTCTGGTGGCAGGATATGGAAGTACCGGAGGAAGTTCGGACAGCGAGGCGAAAAAACGTCTTGAGGAGATGAAACAGGATCCGCTGTGGCAGGAAATTCCAGCGGTAAAAAACGGAAATGTATACGAGGTGGATTCCAGACTATGGCTGGCTCACGGTATCCTGGCGGTAGAAAAAAAGACAGAGGATGTGCTGGCCTATATGGCAGAAAAATAAAAGCCGGTTCAAGCCGGTTCAACATGAACCGGCTTTCTTATGTCATAGGAAAGTGCATCCTATGACATAAAAACGCTCCGTGAGGATCGCCATGCGTCGGAAGAGAATTTTGTCGCAGAAGCGACCCGCCGCAGGC
>OLRK01001767.1_pt1 | contig 16145 bp, 18 predicted proteins | sample 1672911 | NCBI WGS metagenome assembly OLRK01 (sample SAMEA3136736, study PRJEB25190) | human gut metagenome | biome: human gut; feature: human-associated habitat; material: faeces | place: Austria | collected 2013 | reverse complement strand
GTGCTTATGACGGCGAGGAGGCTATTGAGCTGGCAAAGAAAACAGAATATGATATTGTCCTTTTAGATATTATGCTTCCCAAATATGACGGTTTTCAGGTCTGCCAGGCAATCAGGGAATTTTCTGATATGCCTATTATCATGCTGACTGCAAAGGGCGGCGATATGGATACGATCCTGGGATTGGAGTATGGTGCTGATGATTATATAAGCAAGCCCTTTAACATCCTGGAGGTAAAAGCCAGGATCAAGGCGATCATCCGCCGCAGTGCAAAAAATAAAAAAGCCAGGAAGGAGCCGGATGCAGGGCTGATCGGTGCAGGCGATCTAAAGATGGATACAGAGGGCCGCCGGGTATTTATTGGTGAGAAGGAGATCAACCTGACGGCAAAGGAATTTGATCTGCTGGAGCTTCTGGTGCGAAATCCCAATAAGGTTTACAGCAGGGAAAGCCTTTTAACCTACGTATGGGGTAATAAGGCAATGGAAAACGGTGATGTGCGCACAGTGGATGTACATGTAAGACGTCTTCGCGAGAAGATTGAGCCAAGCCCCAGCGACCCAAGATATGTACATACAAAATGGGGAGTTGGCTATTACTTTCGGGTAAAGGGATGACAAGCAGAGGATGGAAATGATGATAGAGACGATTGAGATAAGAAAGGTAAAGCCCTCGGATCTGGCAGGGGTGGTTATGACAGAAGCACAGTGTTTTCCGGCTGCTGAGGCAGCAGATGAAAAAAGCCTTAAGGCAAGGATTGAGGCCTTTCCGGAAAGTTTTTTAGTGGCAGAGCAGGAAGGCCGGATCATAGGCTTTATTAACGGGGCTGTGACAGACAGGGAAACGATCATAGACGAGATGTTTGAGGACAGCACCCTCCATAACCCAAAGGGAAAATATCAGAGTATTTTCGGGCTTGATGTAATTGAGGAATACCGCCATCAGGGGCTTGCTTCCCGGCTTATGGAGGAAATGATAGCAACAGCAAAACGCCAGGGACGGCAGGGCCTGATCCTTACCTGCAAGGAGCACCTGATCGGTTTTTATGAGCGCTTTGGTTATATAAATAAAGGCGTATCCGGGTCGGTTCATGGCGGGGCGGTCTGGTACGATATGCTGCTGACAATTCAGCCATGCGAAGATTGAAGCATTACAAATGAGCTTGGAGTTTGACATATGAAGATTACGCTTATTACAGTTGGGAAAATCAAAGAGCGGTTTTTTGAGGAGGCCATTAAGGAATACTCCAAGCGCTTAAGCCGCTATTGCAAGCTGGAAATTATCCAGGTAGCAGATGAAAAAACACCGGATGGGGCCAGTGAGACAGTGGAAGCCCAGATCAAGGAGAAGGAGGGAAAACGGATTCTCTCCTATGTAAAGGACGGTTCCTATGTGGTGGCTCTTGCTATCGAAGGGGTTATGCTGTCCAGCACAGAGCTGGCAGAAACGATCGGAAAGCTGACAGTGGATGGGACAAGCCAGATTGTTTTTATTATAGGCGGTTCCCTGGGATTATCCCCGGAGGTAATGAAGCGGGCAGATTATGCCCTCAGCTTTTCGCCTATGACTTTTCCCCATCAGCTGATGCGGGTAGTGCTTTTGGAGCAGATCTACAGGAGCTTCCGAATCCTGACAGGAGAGCCCTATCATAAATAAGAGGCAATAGTTCGCACGGCTGAACTGATACAATAAAAGCGTAGGAGGAGGCAGCCAATGGCAGGAAAAAATCCTCAGGGGCGGCGCTGGCGCAGGCTGGACAATACAGGCAAGCTGTTTCCCCTGATCGCCAATGAAAATCTAAGCAATGTATTCCGCGTATCAGTGGTTCTCAAGGAGATGGTTAAACCGCAGATTTTGCAGCAGGCACTGGATGAGGTGCTTCCTCTTTTCCCGGGGTTTCAGGTGAAGCTGAAGCGCGGGTTTTTCTGGTATTATCTGGAGGAAAACATAAGAAGGGCCTGCGTGGAGCCGGAAATGGACTGGCCCTGCCGTTACATTGACCCGAAAAGCAGCCAGCGCTATCTGTTCAGAGTCAGTTATTATCAGAACCGGATTAACTTTGAGGTGTTTCATGGCCTTACAGACGGCATGGGGGCAGTGACCTTTTTAAAAGAGCTGGCTTGTCATTATCTTCGTTTAGAGCTTGGGGAGGGGAAACCTTCAGAGGGGACAGAAAAGCCTCCAAAGGAAGCTTTGGGCCCGGAGGACAGCTATGTAAAAAATTACAGAAAGCTTCCGACACGCAGATACAGCAGTCATCCGGCCTACAATCTTAAGGGGCAGAGGCTGCCTCTGGGAGAAACCTCGGTGATCTGCGGCTTGGTGAAGCTGGAGGATATAAAAAAGGTCTGCCGCAGTCTGGGGTGCAGTATTACGAAATACCTGACAGCCTGCCTGATATGGGCCATTTTCCAGGAATATGCAGAGGACAGGGAGGAAAAACGGCCTGTCTGCATTAACCTTCCCATTAACCTGCGTTCCTTTTTTGGCTCCAGCACCAGCTCCAATTTTTTTGCAGTGACCTCTATCTTCTATGACAGGAAGGGAGAGGGAACCTTTGAGGATATGCTTGAGGCGGTTTCAAAGCAGATGGATGATTCCATTGTAAAGGAGAAGCTGGAGGAGATCATCTCCTATAATGTATCCAATGAAAAAAAGTGGTATATACGCATTACCCCTCTTTTTATTAAATGGCTGGCGCTGGGAGTGATCTTCAGACGCCACGATAAGGCACATACAGCAACCTTATCGAACCTTGGTCTGCTGGATGTGGATGAGGATTTAAGAGAGCAGATCGAGGGTTTCCAGATGATGATCGGGGTATCGGCGCGCCAGCCCTTTAAATGTGGTGTCTGCGCCTTTGGGGACAGGCTGGCAGTAACCTTTACCAGCGTGATCCAAAACAGCCGGATCCAGGACAGCTTTTTTGAAAAGCTAAAACAGGATGGTATAGAGGCAGAGCTTGAGAGCAACGGCCCGGTACGGCCGGAGCTGGATAAGGGCCATTACCCCCTTCCCTATTATAACAAGGACAACCGGAAAAGGATGGGCTGTATTTTCTGGGGGGTACTGGCAGCACTCTCTGTAATGCTGGCAGTTATAAACGCAGTGACCTACAGCGGGCTGTGGTGGTCGGGGATTGCCATTTTTGGAATGCTTTATGTGTGGCTTACCATACGCTATTCAATCCTGCGTCATGCAAATCTGGGGAAATCGGTTCTTTTGGGAACCATAGGGATTCAGGCCCTTATGCTGCTCACAGACAGGATCCTGGGATATGGTGCATGGTCCATTAATTACGGTATACCGGCATCCATTTTATTTGCAGATGCGGCAGTTGTATTTTTGATGCTGGTAAACAGGATGAACTGGCAGAGCTACTTTATGTATGAGATTGCAGTGACAGTATTCAGCTTTATCCCCCTTCTTTTCTGGGCGGCAGGGCTGGTGACAAGGCCGGCCTTTACGCTGTTTACAGTGACAGTGACGGTGTTTGTGCTGGCAGTGACGATCTGGGGAGGAAAGAAACGGTTTCGCAGTGAGCTTGCCAGGCGCTTTCATGTGTAGGAAAATACAGGAAAAAGCAGCCTGATTTGGCTGAGGCAGAAAGGAAAAGGAAACGGGATGGGCAGTCAGAAGGCCAGTATACGGGGAGCCCTTGTGCGCGACATGATTCAGGATATCATGTACACGTCCCTGGGGAAACCCATTCAAACCGGGGAATTCCGGAAAAACCCGGTGGAGCCGGACTGGGTGTGCCCGGCGGGATATGACTATGAGATAATTGAAAAAAATGATTTTTCCATGGAATATTTAAGGCCCCAGGGGGTAGTGACAGGGCGGGTGGTCCTGCAGCTTCATGGCGGCGGTTATATTGGCCCTATGAAAAACATTTACAGGAAATTTGCAGTGCGTTATTCCAGGCTTGCCTATGGCGGGGATGTGCTTACCATTGATTACCGGGTGGCGCCGGAGCATCCGTATCCGGCTGCTCTGGAGGATGCGATCCATGCTTATGAGTGGCTGGTGAAGGAGAAGCGCTATAAGCCGTGCCATATTGTAGTAGCCGGGGATTCCGCAGGAGGCGGACTGGCTCTGGCATTGTGCCTTTATATGCGTGACCATCGCCTTCCTCTTCCTGCAGGTTTGATCCTTATGTCACCATGGGCAGATCTAACCTGCAGCGGGGACAGCTATGAGGAAAATTATGAGCGTGATCCATTATTTGGAAATACCAGGGAGAGTATGCTCTATCATTCTCCTTATATTGGGAACGCTGATCCAAAAGACCCTTATCTTTCCCCTGTGTTTGGAAATTTTAAGGGTCTGCCTCCTATGCTGTTTCAGGTTGGCAGCTATGAAATGCTTTTAAGCGATACGATGGAGGCAGTAAACAAAGCCTGTATTGCAGGGGTAAAGCACAGGATGACGGTTTATGAGGGGATGTTTCATGTGTTCCAGATGAGTATGGATCTGATCCCGGAAAGTCGGGCTGCCTGGAAGGAGGCAGGCCGTTTCCTGGAGCTTATTTTCGGCATTGATGTGCGGCCTCAGGGCAGGCCGGTAAAGCGGGTGAAACGTGAGAAACGGCGTCCTGGGATCTTAAAGGCAGTTTTAAGGAAGAAAAGAAATAGATAGTATGAAGTGGGAATGTGCTGCAGATGGAGAGTCTGCGGCACATTTTTTTAGAGACGGCATAGGCAGGAAAAAAAGTCATAACCCGGGGCCTGTTTCATATATTGATATCAGAGGCAAGGTGTTGGCAATCCGGTATCAAGACCATATTTACATGATTGAGGTGCATATGACAGAAAAGGAACAGGTGTTAAAGCTTTTTCCCAGGGGGCTGAGAATGGTTTTGGAGCAGATGGAGCTGGATTTTGAGCTGGTGCAGGAGCTGAGGCTTCGGGTGGGACAACCATTTCTGGCAGTGGGGGCAGGCTGTGAATACATGATAGGGATCCGGGGGCAGATCGTGGATAAAGACGGAGGCTCCCCTCTGATCATCAGCCGGGAGCAGATGAGAGAGACGGTTGAATATATGGGAAGCTTTTCTCTGTATGCCCTGGAGGAGGAGCTGCGCCAGGGCTTTTTCACTGTCCAGGGAGGTCATCGGATCGGGGTGGCCGGACGTACGGTAGCCCAGGGCAGCACTGTGCGGCTCATGAAGCATATTTCCTTTTTAAATGTGCGGGTGGCAAGACAGAAAAAGGGCTGCGCAGATGATATTATGGACAGCCTTTACAGTGAGGAAAGGAGATTTTTAAATACGCTGATCCTTTCTCCTCCAAGATGCGGGAAAACGACCCTTTTAAGGGATATCATACGTCAGGTTTCAGATGGACATTACAGCAGCCTAAGGCAGTGCCGTCTGGGGGGGATGACGGTAGGGGTGGTGGATGAGCGCTCTGAGCTGGGGGCCTGCTTTGAGGGGGTGCCTCAGAACGACCTGGGGATGCGCACGGATGTGCTGGACTGCTGCCCCAAAAGCCAGGGAATGATGATGCTGGTGCGCACCATGGCTCCGGCAGCGGTGGCTGTGGATGAGATAGGGAGCAGGGAAGAAACGGAGGCAGTGGAATATGCCTTAAACTGCGGCTGTTCCCTGGCGGCAACCATACATGCAGGTTCTCTGGAGGAGGCAATGGGAAAGACGGATATAGGCAGGCTTTTGGAAAAGGGGGCTTTTCGGAGGATTGTCCTCTTAAAAGGGAATGGCCAGGCAGGGCAGATACAGGATATCTTTGATGAAAATGGGAAAAGGGTACCATGGGGAGGGGATAAATGGAAGGGGCAGTTTTAAAGATCCTGGGGGCAGTCTTCATCCTTCTTTCATCAGGCGGTGCGGGAGCCTGGGCCTCCTGGTGCTTTAAAAGGAGGCTGGAGCTTTTGGAACGGCTGCGCCAGATGATCTATTTTTTAAAGGGTGAGATCACCTACAGCCATGCGCCTTTGAAGGAAGCACTGGAGCGGGCAGGACGCAGGGGGAAGGGAAGCCTGGGGAACCTGTTTCTGGCAGTTTCGTCTGAAATCGGAAGGGGGCAGGGGGAAAGCTTTGGAGAAATATGGGAAAAGGAAATGGAGAAGCTTTGCAGCGGTCCGGAGGGCAGGCTTTTAAAGAGCCAGGATATAAGGGAGCTTTGCTGCTTAGGGGAACATCTTGGGTATCTGGATGTGGACATGCAGGAAAAAATGCTGTGCCTGTATCTGGAGGAGCTGGATTTTTCCATTGGTCAGCTTCGGGGCTGCAAGCAGGAGCGGTGCAGGCTTTATGGCAGTTTGGGAATATTGGGCGGCTTATTTCTTGTGATCGCTATGTGCTGACTGTGGGGAGGAGGTGCTTATGGGAATCAATTTAATTTTTCGGATCGCAGCAGTGGGAATCCTGGTTTCAGTTATCTGCCAGGTGTTAAAACACAGCGGAAGGGATGAGCAGGCCTTTCTCACCAGCCTGGCAGGCCTGGTGCTGGTGCTGTTCTGGATGGTTCCCTATATTTATGAGCTGTTTGAAACCATGAAGAGGCTGTTTGCACTGTAGGAGGGGAAGGATGACAGTTGTTGCCATTTCTGCGGCGGGAATCGCGGCAGTTCTGCTGGCTGCGCAGTTTAAGGGAGGGAAAAGTGAATACGGGCTTTATATTATCATGGCTTCGGGAATCCTTTTTTTCTTTTTCGGCACAGGCCAGCTTCGGATGATACTGGATGGCTTAAAAACGTTGGAGGGATATCTGGACATCCATCCGGTTTACATAAGGACATTGATTAAAATGATCGGGATCACCTATGTGGCGGAATTTGCCTCGGGAATCTGTAAGGACGGCGGTTTTGGCGCGCTGGGAAATCAAATTGAAATTTTTGGAAAGCTGTCTATTTTAGGAATCAGTATGCCAATCCTTCTGGCCTTGTTTTCCACACTGGAACAGTTTTTGGCATAGCCATGAAGGGATGGAAAAAGGGATTTTTCTGGCTGGCTATGTGGGGCTGGCTTATGGCAGGAGGGCAGGCAGCCTGGGCTGCGCCGGGGGCAGAAGCGGTGTGGGAAAGCCGGGCAGCAGGCCAGGAGGCAGGGACAGCCTGGACAGGTCTGGATGTGGGGCAGGCAGCAGGACGTATGGGAATTTCAGAGGATTTGGGCCATCTGGAGGAATTTTTGCAGGAAATTACAGGGGGTGGGGAATACGGCAGGGAGGGCTTTTCCTTTCAGGAGCTTATGGGGGCGGCAGCCACCGGAAACCTTCTTGAAATTCTGGCCCAGGCAGGGAAGGGGCTTACAGGAGCCCTGTCCGGTGAGCTTGACCGGGGCGGAACCCTTCTGGCCCAGGTGGTTTTGATCGGTTTTGTAGGTGCAGTGTTTTCGAATGTTTCCTCTGTCTTTAAAGGCGGGCAGATTTCGGATGCAGGCTTTTTTGTGACCTACCTGCTTTTGTTTACCTGTCTGGCAGGAGGCTTTCTTTCAAGCCTTAACCTTGCTCAGCAGGTCTTAAACAGCATCTTTGAATTTATGCGGCTTCTGATGCCTGCTTATTACATCGTGGTGGCCTTTTCCGGCGGCAGCATCAGCGCCCTGGCATTGTACGAGGCAATGATGGCAGGCATGACTCTGCTGCAGTGGCTCTGCGGCAGTTTCCTTCTTCCGGCAGTGAAGATTTATGTCCTTTTAGTCCTGGGGGATCATGCGATGAAGGAACCCGTGCTTACAAGGCTTTCTGAGCTTACAGAGCAGACGGTGGTATGGAGCCTTAAAACGTTGGCAGGGGCAGTGATCGGTTTTCAGCTTTTGCAGTCCATGGTCCTGCCCTATGCGGATGCGCTGGGGTCCTCCACTGCGAAGCGGCTTGTGGGAAGTATACCGGGCTTTGGACAGGGGGCCGGGGCGGTGGCACAGATGGTGCTGGGTTCTGGTGTACTGATGAAAAATTCCATGGGGGCGGCAGGTGTGGTCGCCCTGGCAGTGATTTCCATGATCCCTGTTTTAAAGCTGGTGATCCTTATGGTGCTTTACCAGTGGGTGGCAGCAATGATGCAGCCCGTGTGCGACAAGCGGATGGTATCCTGTGTGGCAGGTGTGTCCAGGGGACATAAGCTGCTCTTGCAGGTAGTGCTGTATTCCATGTTTCTGTTTATGCTGTCGATCGCCATTACCTGCGGTTTTACCAATGTGGGATATTTTGCGGCGTAAATAGCAGGGGAAAGGGAGTGGGATGGAGGCAGTTTACGGATGGGTAAAGAATATTATTTATTATGTTATTTTTATTTCTGTGGTAAATAATCTGTTGGCAGATACAAAGTATGAAAAATACCTGCGCTTTTTTTCTGGCATGGTATTGATCCTTGTAACGGCAGGCCCTTTGCTTGACGGTTTTGGGTTAGAGCGCCAGCTTACAGCCCTTTTTGAGCAGATTTCCTTCCAAAATGATGCAGAGCAGCTGCAGCAGGAGCTTTTGGGCATGGAAAAACGGCGGCAGCAGGAAATGGTAAGAGTCTATGAAATGGCTGTGGAGGAGGATTTGATGCAGTTAGCCAGGGAACAGGGCTTTTCATGCCTTGAGGCCAGGGCCGTTCTCAATGAGGATGAAAGGAGCCCGGAATATGGGGCAGTTGAAAGCGTCTTTTTTGTGCTAAAGAAAAGCTGGGAGGAGGGCCATGATGCAGCGCCTGTTATGATAAAAGGGGAAGGAGAACAAAAGATCCGGGTAGAGATTTCTAAGGAGGATGGGGAATCAGGCATGGGGCAGGGAAAAAGTGCTGAGGCAGGGGCGGCAATTTGGGAGTCAGAGGTCCCCGGCACAGAAGGCCTTACGGGAAAGGTGGAACAAATTTATGAAGTGGAAGCATCTGATATCGAAATTCAATGGGAAGATGACTAAGGAAGCCTGGCTGCTTTTGCTGCTGTTTGGAGTATTTCTTATGATTTTATCCATTCCGGTTCCGGGAAAACAGGGGATAGAGCAGAAGCAGGAGGAAGATACAGGCTTTACAGAGGCATCACAGGCGTCGGCTTCTCCTTCCCTTTCCTATGAAAACGGGCTTGAAAAACGCATTGTCGAGCTGCTTAAGACCGTAGACGGTGTGGGGAAGGTGGAGGTTATGGTGGTGTTAAAATCCTCCAGTGAAAAGGTAATGCGCGTGGATAAGACCCAGAGCTTCGAGAGCACCAGTGAGAAGGATTCTTCCGGCGGGGAGCGGACTGTAAGCGCCAGCCAGAGCGGGGAGAACACAGTGCTTTCAGGAAGCGGAGGGGCAGGGGAGCCTATTGTGGAAAAAGAACTGAGCCCGGAGATCTCCGGCATTATCATCAGTGCCCAGGGCGGTGGGGCACCTGTGGTGCAGGCGGAAATTTCCCAGGCTATGGAAGCATTATTTGGCCTTCCTCCACATAAAATAAAAGTATTAAAGAGGGTGGAATAAAGGAGTGAGAGGGATGAAAATGAAGAAAATGAAGCAGGTCAGAGAGCATGTGAAGGATATGAATATGAAGCGTCTTTTCAGGAGAAATCAGATTATCATTACCACGCTGGCGGTTATGATAGCGGCTGCGGGATACTTAAATTATGCGGGAAAACAGGAGCTTCCCGGAGAAAACCGGCTTTATGAGGCCGGGGTCATGGATATATCTGACCAGGATATCTGGCGTGAAAACCAGGAGGCAGCCCTGAAGGAGGGGGGGCTTTCGGACATTCCAAGCCTTGATCAGGATATGGCTGATCTGGATGTGTATGAGGCCAGCATGGCTGACATGGCACAGACAGGGGAAAGCCAGGGGGATGAGACGCTGGCAGAGGGAACCCAGGCACCTTTAGGGGAGCAGCAGCTGGCCCAGGAGGATTCCTGGCAGACAGGGCTTGAAAACCCCGGGGAGGCGATCCTTACCAGCGGTATGAGCGTTGCAGATTATATCGCAAATGTGCAGCTGAGCAGGGAGCAGATACGGGCGAAAAACAAGGAGGCGTTGATGGGCCTTATCAACAGTGCGAACATTGATGAGGCATCAAAACAGCAGGCTGTCCAGGATATGATCCTGCTGACGGAGGTTTCGGAAAAGGAAAATGCAGCGGAAACCCTGCTGATGGCAAAGGGGTTTGCAGACCCGGTGGTAAGTATTACCAATGAGAAGGTGGATGTTGTGATCAATGCCCCTTCCATTACAGACCCCCAGAGGGCTCAGATCGAGGATATTGTAAAGCGTAAGGCGGAGGCTGCGGCTGACCAGATCATTATTACACTGTTAAATGTAGGGGAATAACCGGTTCAAAAGAGGCTCGGGATTTTCACTGTAAATTTTCCTATACATATTCTGCTGGATTTGCTATAATGAAAGATACTAGAGGATTGCGGGAGCACATTGTGCGGAGCGATCCGGCATCTTAGAGGCTCAAATACCGTTTGGCCTCAGCCTCACGAAAGTGCAGCAGGAAGGAGATTGAAATGACTGAGGAAAATCGCAGTACACATAAATTGTATGAGAAAGATAAGATTGGGGAAGTAAGGATCGCGGATGAGGTAGTAGCCATTATTGCAGGCCTGGCTGCCACAGAAGTAGAAGGCGTGGATTCCATGGCCGGGAATATCACCAACGAGCTGGTTGGAAAGCTTGGGATGAAAAACTTAAGCAAGGGTGTTAAGGTGGAGGTGACAGAGGAACATGTATCTGTAGACCTTTCACTGAATATTAAATATGGTTACAACATTCCTTCCGTCAGTGAGCAGGTGCAGGAAAAGGTAAGCGCTGCTATTGAAAATATGACAGGCCTTACTGTCCTTGATGTAAATATTAAGATTGCAGGCGTTAATATGGCTGAAAACTAAATAGGGAGGAGATGCGAAAGCGTTTCGTCCCTGCAAATAAAGGAAGGAACACTCCCCAGGCCAGGTGCGGGGGAGTGTTTTGTCCGAAAATATCAGGAAAGGAAAATATGCCAGGTTTTGACTGCGGCATAGGAAAGAACATGACAAGAAGAGAGTTGCGTGAGCATTGTTTTAAGATGCTGTTCTCTGCGGACTTTTATCCCACCAGCGAGGAGGCAAAGTCGCAGCTGGAACAGTATTTTACAGGCCCGGAGGAGTACGCTGCGGATGATTCCGGTGTAAACCAGGTGCTGCACAAGGTAGAATTAAAGGAAGAGGATGTAGAATATTTAAAAGCAAGGACTGCGGATATGATGGATAAGATCCCGGCCCTTGATGAAAAGATCAATGAGGTTGCGGCAGGTTGGAAGACACGCCGTATGGGAAAGGTGGAATTAACCATTATCCGTCTGGCTCTGTATGAGATGGAATATGATGATACGATCCCGCAGAAGGTTTCCATCAATGAGGCAGTGGAGTTGGCAAAGAAATTCGGCGGGGATGATTCGCCAGCCTTTGTCAATGGAATTCTGGCAAAATTTGTAAAACAGGAGCAACAGGAATAAAAATGGCAAGCATTTTTACCGTATCACAGGTGACGTCCTATATAAAAAATATGTTTACCCAGGACTTTGCCTTAAACAGGATCTCCATTAAGGGCGAGGTTTCCAACTGTAAGTACCATTCCTCCGGCCACATTTATTTTACATTGAAAGACGGCGGCTCCCAGATTGCCGCCGTCATGTTTGCAGGCCAGAGGAAGGGACTTTCCTTTGAGCTTAGGGAAGGGCAGCAGGTCATTGTAAGCGGTACGGTGGATGTGTATGAGCGTGATGGGCGCTATCAGCTTTACGCAAAGGAAATTGCCATGGACGGCCAGGGCGATCTATTCCGCCGGTTTGAGGCACTGCGCAATGAGCTGGAGGAAATGGGAATGTTTGACGGCTGCTATAAGCAGCCAATTCCAAAGTATGCACGCCGTGTGGGAGTAGTTACCGCTGCCACAGGCGCTGCAGTCCGCGACATTATGAACATCAGCGCAAGAAGGAACCCTTATGTGCAGCTGGTGCTCTACCCGGCCCTGGTGCAGGGGGAGCAGGCAAAATACAGCATTGCAAAGGGAATCCAGGTGCTGGATGAGATGGGACTGGATGTGATCATTGTAGGCCGGGGCGGCGGCTCTATTGAGGATCTATGGGCTTTTAATGAGGAACTGGTAGCCCGTGCTATTTTTGAATGCAGGACTCCGGTTATCTCTGCCGTAGGCCATGAAACAGATGTGACCATAGCTGACTATGTAGCGGATCTGAGGGCTCCTACGCCTTCGGCGGCTGCAGAGCTGGCTGTATTTGATTACAGGCAGTTTGAGGAGCAGGTGGCAGTCTATAAGGCGGCACTGGTGCGGGCCATGGGGCGGCGCCTGGAAAGGGTGCGCTTCAGGCTGGAACAGGACCGTATGCGGCTGAAGCTTCGGGATCCACAGCGGCAGGTTTATGAAAAGCGGCAGATGCTGGCTGACGGGGTGAGCCGGCTGGAGTTTTGTATGAGGGATTCCCTTAAGGAATCCAGGCATAGGCTGGAGCTGATGGCAGGACGCCTGGAGGCCTGCTCTCCCTTAAAAAAGCTGGGAGGCGGTTATGGTTTCCTCGAGGACGGGGCTGGAAGGGCGGTAAGATCCGTCTCCCAGGCAGAGGTAGGAAGCCTGCTGCGCATTTATGTCCCGGACGGGAGTATAAAGGCCAGAGTCGAGGAGATCAGCCAGTCTGAAAAGATGCCAGGGAAGGAGAAGTGACAGGATGTCCCCAAAAAAGACAGAAAAATTGAAGGAAGAAGAAAAGAATCCCAGCATTGAAGAGAATTTTGCACAGCTGGAGGACATAATAAGAAAACTGGAGACAGGAGACGGGTCATTGGAGGAGACGTTTGCAGGCTATGAGCAGGGGATGCAGCTTGTAAAGGAACTGAACGGACAGATTGATAAAGTAGAAAAACAGATTCAGATATTGAGCGAGGGTGATGAAAATGAGTAATCAGGAGACATTTAAGAAGGAACTGGAAGAGAGGACCAAAGAGCTGAACCAGTTTTTAGAAGGCTTCCTTCCAGAGGAAAGCGGATACCAGAAAACAATTTTCGAGGCTATGAATTACAGCGTAAGAGCTGGAGGAAAGCGCCTGCGTCCACTTCTGATGCAGGAAACCTGCCGCCTGTTTACAGGTGCGGTGGAGGAGTGCGTAAAGCCTTTTATGGCTGCCATTGAAATGATCCATACCTCCTCCCTGGTGCATGATGACCTTCCATGTATGGATGATGATATGATGCGCAGGGGAAAGGCAAGTACCTGGGCAGAATTCGGGGAGGATATTGGCGTTCTTGCCGGTGATGCCCTTATGATCTATGCCTTTGAGACCGCAGCCAAAGCCTTTGAGGGTGTCCAGGATGCGGATCTGCTTTCAAGGATCGGACAGGCCATTGGAATACTGGCTAAAAAGACAGGTGTTTACGGCATGATCGGCGGACAGACGGTAGATGTGGAGCTGGCAGGAGGCCCGATCCCAAAAAACAAACTGGATTTTATCTATGATTTAAAAACGGGTGCTCTGATCCAGGCCTCCATGCTCATTGGCGCTGTCCTTGGAGGGGCAGCAGACGAGGACTGCAAGATCGTTGAGAGCCTGGCGGGAAAGATTGGCCTGGCATTCCAGATCCAGGATGATATACTGGATGTAACCGGAAAAGAGGCAGTGCTTGGAAAGCCGACCAACAGCGATGAAAAGAACCAGAAAACAACTTATGTAACATTAGAGGGCCTTGAAAAGGCGAAACGGGAAGTAGAGCGCCTTTCCAAAGAGGCAGTGGAGGAGCTGGACAAGCTTCCGGGAAACAATGAATTCCTGGAGAATCTGATTCTGCTGCTGGCAGGGAGAAAGAAGTAAAAAGGACGTACCATATGATATTGGAACGAATCAAGGGGCCGGAGGATTTAAAGAAGCTTTCAGCGGAGGAGCTTAAGGCCCTGACTGTAGAATTACGGGAATTCCTCATTGAAAAAATCAGCCATACAGGGGGCCATCTGGCCTCCAATCTTGGCGTGGTGGAACTGACGATCGCTCTTCTTATGAGCTTTCAGCTACCGGAGGATAAGATCATATGGGATGTGGGCCATCAGTCCTATTCCCACAAGATCCTTACCGGGCGTATGGCAGAATTTGATGACCTGCGTCAGCATGGGGGCATCAGCGGCTTTCCAAAGCGAAAGGAAAGCCCTTATGACTGCTTTGACACAGGGCACAGCTCCACCTCTATTTCCGCAGGTCTTGGAATGGCTCAGGCCAGGGATATACAGGGACAGGATTATAAGGTCGTATCGGTCATAGGCGATGGCGCCCTTACTGGCGGAATGGCCTATGAGGCCTTAAATAATGCTGCCCGCATGAAGAAAAATTTTATTATTGTACTCAATGACAATAATATGTCTATCTCAGAAAACGTAGGCGGCATGTCGCGGTACCTGGGAGGAATCCGCACAGGCGGTGGCTACAATGATTTAAAGAAATATGTGGCAGATACCCTGGACAAGGTTCCTGTGGTAGGCACAGCCATGATTGACAAGATCAAGCGGACCAAAAACAGCATTAAGCAGCTGTTTATTCCGGGAATGCTCTTTGAAAATATGGGTATCACCTATTTGGGGCCTGTAGACGGCCATAATATCCAGGAGCTGAATAAGGTTTTCAGGGAGGCAAAAAAGCTTGACCATGCAGTGTTAGTCCATGTGCTTACAAAAAAAGGAAAGGGCTACGGCCCGGCAGAGCGCTACCCTTCCAGATTCCACGGCGTAACCCCCTTTGAGATTCAGACGGGAAAGCCTTTGACAGCGAAAAAATATCCGGATTATACGGATGTATTTTCAAAGAAGATCTGCCAGCTGGGGGAAAAATATCCGAAGCTTGTGGCAGTGACGGCAGCAATGCCGGATGGCACAGGGCTTTCTGCCTTTGGGAAGAAATTTCCTGACCGCTTTTTTGACGTGGGCATTGCAGAGGCCCATGCAGTCACTTCTGCGGCAGGTATGGCAGCGGCAGGCTTAAAACCGGTGGTCGCAGTGTATTCCTCCTTTTTGCAGAGGGGCTATGACCAGATACTCCATGATGTGTGCATACAGAACCTTCCGGTGCTGTTTGCAGTAGACAGGGCGGGCCTTGTGGGAAGCGACGGGGAAACCCATCAGGGAATCTTCGATTATTCCTATCTCACCTCCATTCCCAACATGAGTGTTATGGCGCCTAAAAATCTGTGGGAGCTTCGGGCCATGCTTGATTTTGCCATGGAATACGAGGGGCCCCTTGCGATCCGTTATCCGCGAGGAACGGCTTATCGGGGCTTAAAGGAATTTATGCAGCCTGTAGCTTATGGAAAAGGGGAGATCCTCTACGAGGAAGGGGAGATTGCCCTTCTGGCAGTGGGAAGTATGGTAAGTACAGGTGAGCATGTCCGGGAGAAGCTAAAAGAAGAGGGGCATTCATGCAGCCTGGCAAACGGCAGGTTTGTAAAGCCCTTTGACCGGGATTTGGTGGAGCGTCTGGCAAAAACCCATTCCCTTCTTGTTACTTTGGAGGAGAATGTGCTTCAGGGCGGCTATGGATTGGCAGTTACAGCCTTTGTCCATGAGCATTATCCGGAGGTGAAGGTGTTAAATATTGCCCTTCCGGATGCCTATGTAGAGCATGGGAATGTGTCAGTGTTAAGAGAAGGGCTTGGGATTGACAGCGGGTCTATTGTAAAAAAAATGAAGCGAGAGGGCTGGATTTAAGGAGCTTAAAGTATATGAAGGAACGGTTGGATGTGCTTCTGGTGCAGAGAAACCTGGCAGGATCCAGGGAAAAGGCAAAGGCCTTGATCATGTCTGGGATTGTCTATGTAAACGGCCAGAAGGAGGATAAGGCAGGGACTTCCTTTGACCCTGCAGTCCCTATTGAAGTCAGGGGAAGTACGTTAAAATATGTAAGCCGGGGCGGTCTTAAGCTTGAAAAGGCCATGACCCATTTCGGCGTTGGATTAGAGGGAAAGATATGCATGGATGTAGGTGCTTCCACCGGAGGCTTTACGGACTGCATGCTTCAGAATGGGGCTGTAAAGGTTTATTCTGTGGATGTGGGCCATGGACAGCTGGCCTGGAAGCTTCGAAATGATGAGCGGGTTGTCTGTATGGAAAAGACCAATATCCGCTATGTGACGCCGGAGGACATTGGAGACAGGATCCAGTTTTCCAGCATTGACGTGTCCTTTATTTCCCTTACAA
>OLRK01001761.1_pt1 | contig 16197 bp, 12 predicted proteins | sample 1672911 | NCBI WGS metagenome assembly OLRK01 (sample SAMEA3136736, study PRJEB25190) | human gut metagenome | biome: human gut; feature: human-associated habitat; material: faeces | place: Austria | collected 2013 | reverse complement strand
CTCCTTGCTCAGATGGCCCAGGAGCACGGCCTTTAAATGGTCGTGAAGAATGAAGTTCAACAGCCGCCCCGCCGTCTCGTTGGATAAGTGGCCGTGGTCTCCCATGATTCTCCGTTTCAGATAATAGGGATAAGGGCCGGTCTCCAGCATTCTCAAATCGTGGTTGGACTCCAAAAGCAGGGCGTCCAGCCCTTGGAGATGGTCGATGATGTGCTGGTCAAAATGGCCCATGTCCGTGGCCACCGCCACCTGCTTTCTCCCCTGGGAAATGCGGTATGCCACCGGGTTGGCGGCGTCGTGGTCGATGGAAAAGGGGAGAATGGTCATGTCCCCGATGGAAAATTCCACCTCCGGCAGTATGGGGTGAAACAGCTCCGCCGGCATTTTCCCCAGGGAGCTCATCCCTTTGATCTCCTCCAGGGTCTCCGCCGTCCCGTAAATGGGAACGCCGTGCTTTCTGGCCAACACTCCCAGGCCCCGCACGTGGTCGGAGTGCTCGTGGGTGATCACAATGCCCGTCAGCTCGCTCCCTTTCACGCCGATCTCGTTTAACCCCTGCTCGATCCGCTTGTTGCTGATGCCGGCGTCCACCAAAAGGTTCGCCTGCTCCGTCCCCACATAAATGCAGTTGCCGCTGCTGCCGCTGGCTATACTCACAAATCTCATGTCGTCAGTCCTTTATCTCTCAATCTCTGCTCGATCTGCCTCTCCGCCTGGGCGGGGCAGCCGTTATTGTCAATCTCAAACCGGCACATCCGCCTAAACTCCTCGTCGGAGAGCTGGCTTTCCATAATGCTCTCGCATTTCTCCCTGGTGTAGCCCCGCCCTTCCATGAGCCGCCGGATCCGGTTCTCTCTTGAAGTATAAACATACCACATTTCGTCGTAAATGTCATGGACTTTTTCATCGGGAAGGGCCGCCTCCACCGCCACCAGGGAAACGCCGTCCTCCTCCGCCTGGAAAATCTGCCGGCGGACCTCCGCCCAGACTAAGGGATGGACGATCCCGTCCACCGTCTCCCTGGCCGTTTCGTCGGAGAAAATGAGGGATGCCAGGGCCTTCCGGTCGATGTCCCCGTCCGCCCCCAGAAATCCCGTCCCCAGGGCTTTGATTAACGCCTCATAGGCCGGTTTCCCCGGCTCCATAAGCTGATGGGCCAGATCGTCCGCCATGAGGAGCCTGGCCCCGTACTGCTCCTCCAACATCCGCAGCACCACACTCTTTCCGGAGCCCACGCCTCCCGTCACTCCGATTACAAAGGGATGATGTCCCATTTTCCTTTCCTCTCCTGTCCTCCGGCCGGTGTCCCGCAGCCGTTACTTCGCCTCAAACCAGGACCGCCCCGTCTTGGCCTCCACCTCCAGGGCCACCTGCAAATCGGCGGCGTGTTTCATCTTATCCTCTAAAATGGAGACCACCTCGTCCACCTCGTCCTCTCTGGCCTCGATGAGCAGCTCGTCGTGAACCTGGAGCACCAGGCGGGACGCCAGCCCCCGTTTCCTAAGCTCCCGGTCCACGTTTACCATGGCGATCTTCATAATGTCCGCCGCCGTGCCCTGGATGGGGGAATTCATGGCCACCCGTTCCCCGAAGGCCTTCGTCCTGGGGGAGTTTAACTCCGGGATGGGCCGGCGCCGCCCAAAGAGGGTGGAGACGTAGCCCTGTTCCTTCGCCTGTTCCACCAGGCCGTCCAGGAAGGTCTTCACGCCGGGATAAGTCTCAAAATACTTGTTGATATACTCCAGGGCCTCTTTTCTGGAAATGCTTAGGCCCTCGCTCAGTCCAAAGGCGCTGATGCCGTAGACGATTCCGAAGTTCACCGCCTTGGCGTTCCGCCGCTGGAGAGGCGTCACCTCCTCCAGGGGGATGTGGAACACCTGGGAGGCGGTGATGGCGTGGATGTCCTGGGCCTCCCGGTAGGCCTCAATGAGCCGCTCGTCCCCCGACATATGGGCCAGGATGCGCAGCTCGATCTGGGAATAGTCCGCGTCCACCAGCACACAGCCCTCTTTTGCCACGAACACCTTGCGGATCTCCCGGCCCAGCTCCATGCGCACCGGGATGTTCTGCAAATTCGGCTCCGTGCTGCTGATGCGCCCGGTGGCGGTGATGGTCTGGTTGAATTTCCCGTGGATCCGGCCGTCCGCCCCGATGTAGGACGCCAGTCCCTCCGCGTAGGTGGAATTTAATTTCGTCAGCTGCCGGTAGTCCAGGATCATCTGGATGGCCGGACACTCCGGGGCCAGCTTTTCCAGCACGTCCGCCGCGGTGGAATAGCCGGTCTTTGTCTTTTTTCCGCCCTTCAGTTTCATTTTCTCAAACAGGATCTCCCCCAGCTGCTTGGGAGAATTGATGTTAAACTCCTCTCCCACCTCCTGGTAGATCTCCTTTTCCAGCTTTTCGATCCGCACCTTCAGCCGGTCGCCGTACTCCTTTAGCTCCCGCTGCTCCACGTGGATTCCCGCGGCCTCCATGTGGTACAGGCTGTAGATTAACGGCATCTCTATGGTTTCAAACAGGGCGTCCATCCCCGTTTCCTTCAGCTGCTCCGCCAGGGGAACCGCCGCCTGGAAGGCCACGTAGGCCATGTAGCAGGCGCAGGCCGCAGCCTTTTCCTGGCCTTCCTCCAAAGCGGTGCCGAGGGCCGTTTTCCCCAGCAGGTCCGCCTGGGAGGGCACCGTCATCCCCAGGTAATCCCTGGCCAGGTCGTCATAGCCGTAGGTGTCTTTTAAGGGGTTTAACAGATACCCAGCCACAGCGCCGTCCCGCACCTGGCCGTTCTCCTCCAGATTCATATAGGGGAGCTGAGATTTTAAATCCAGGGTCCAGGTTTCCCCGGAACGGCAGATCTTCTCTGCGCTCTCCGCCAGCCACTGGGAGGAAATTTCCTCCCCCGCCTTCAGGCAGTAAATGTCCTCCGCTCCGAAACAGAGAGCCAGGGCCACCGCCTCCTTTTTCGGGCCTGCGGCCTTTTTCCCGATCTCCAGGGAGCCGTCCGCCCCCGTAAAGAAGGACATCTGCCCTTCCTCCTTCTGTTCCTTTTCTCCGGCGATCAGCTGCACACCGGCGCGCTCCGCCTGCATCGCCTTCTCCACCGCGGCCTCCGCCTCCGCCATCTTCGTCACCGTCCGGAAATGGGTCTCCACGGAAACCTGGCCTCTGGCCTCCTCCCCGAACCGGGTGAGAATGGATTTAAACTCCAGCCGTTTCATATATTGATAGGCCTCCGGCGTGTAGAGGTTCCCCACCGCCGCGTCCTCGTAGGAAAATTCCACCGGGCTCTCGATGCAGATGGTGGCCAACACCTTGCTCATCTGGGCCATGTCATAGTGCTCCTCCAGGGCCTTCTTCGCCCTGGGGGGCTTGATCTCCTCCAAGTGGGAGTAGGCGTTCTCAATGCTGCCGTAGGCGGAAATGATGGCCGTGGCCGTCTTTTCCCCGATGGAGGGGACGCCGGGGATGTTGTCGGAGTTGTCTCCCATAAGGGCCTTCACGTCGATAAACTCCGTGGGCGTCACCTGGTACTCCCGTTTTACGTCCTCCGGATAGTAGTCCTTCACCTCCGTGACGCCGCGGCTGGTTCTGGGAATGCGGATTTTGATCCGCTCGTCCGCCAGCTGCAGAAGGTCCCGGTCCCCGGAAACGATGGAGACCTCCACCCCCGCTCCCGCCATCCGCTTTGCCACCGTGCCCAGGATGTCGTCCGCCTCGTATCCCGCCAGGGTGAGAATGGGGATGTCCATGGAGGCCAGTACCTCCTTCATTAACGGCACCTGCTCCCTCAATTCTTCCGGCATGGGCTTTCTCGTCCCTTTGTATTCTGCATACATATTGTGGCGGAAGGTGGGCTCTTTCCGGTCAAAAGCCACCGCCAGGTGGTCGCACTGCTCCTCCTCCAGGATTTTAAACATGATGTTTAAAAACCCGTACACCGCGTTGGTGTGGAGCCCTTCGGAGTTCGTCAGGTCCGGCACTCCGTAAAAGGCCCGGTTTAAAATGCTGTGTCCGTCTATCAATACTAATTTTTCCATTCCATTCTCCTTATAAAAGATGTTGGGGTCAAAAATCCTCTTGCAAGCAAGCTTGCATCGGATTTCCTGCCTTTTGACCCTGGTATCTATAAAAACATTCCCGCCTGCCACCAGATCCGCATCTGGAGAAGGAAGGTGACCGCCAGCCAAAGAGAGCTTAAGGTGGCGAATACGTACCGCAGTACCGTCAGGGTGTGGACGTGGCGGATCCGCTCCCAGGACTGTTCCAGAGTCCGCTCCAGGGCCCCCGGAATGTCGTACACCCCGATGTCGTCGTCCAGCTGCCGGATGCCGTAATCCACCGTAAAATAGATCTCCAGCTCCTCCCGGCACTCGGCGCAGTCCCTCACATGGGTCAGGAAGGCCTCCAGCTCCTCGTCCTCCAGCTGGCCGTTGATATAAGGTATGATCATCTGTTCCGTTTCCCGGCAAGTCATGGTCCGTCCGCCTCCCTCCTGATTTCATCTTTTCCTATCATACAACAGATTATGCCTGTTTTCAACCTCCGGGTTTGGAGAGACGGCGGGAGAAGGCGGGACAGGCCAGTGAGAATTTTCTCCGCGGCGGCGCCAAAGCAAAACAGCCAGCAGAATGCCCCTGCTGGCTGAATCCTGAACTTCTCTTTTCGCCTTTTCCTGTGGTCTGGTCTCCGGCTCAATGTCCGTCTGACCGCCGGCGCGGGACATCCCACATCCGCCGCCAGAACAACCTTCCGGCCGCCGCCCTATTTTCCCAGGAAATCCAGGGCAAAGCGGGCATAGATCCCGGCGCCGTGATACAGAGTGTCCTCGTCCACGTCAAAGGACGGATGGTGATGGGTACACACGATCCCCTTCTCCCGGTTTCTCACGCCCAGGTAGCCGAACACTCCCGGAACGTGCTCCATGTATACGCTGAAATCCTCCGCCCCCGTCATCTTCGGCAGAGCCCGCAGGCAGTCCTCTCCCAGTTCCGCCTTCGCGGCCTCCTCCGCCAGGCGGCAGAGCTCCTCGTGGTCGTTGATCAGCGGGCTGGGGCCAAAATAGTAGTCGCAGTCCACGGTACACCCGTAGCCTCCCGCCACCTGGGAGGCCACCCGCCGGATCCGCTCCGGCATGGAATTGCGAAACTCCCGGTCAAACACACGGACAGTACCCACTAACTCCGTCTCGTCCGCCAGGATATTTTCCTTTGTGCCCCCGTTCATCATTCCCACGGTGACGACCAGGCTGTCTAAGGGGCTGATCTCCCGGCTGGGAATGGACTGAAGGGCCATCACCACAGCCGCCGCCGCTAAAATGGCGTCCTTCCCCTCGTGGGGGGCGCTGCCGTGGGCCTTCTCCCCCCGGACCCGGATGGTAAACCGGTCGCTGCAGGCCATCCGCTCTCCCACCTCAAAGTTGGCGGTTCCCGCGTCCAGATTCGCCCACACGTGCATTCCAAAGATGGCGTCCACCCCTTCTAAGGCTCCCCGTGTCACGTACTCCTCGGATTTTCTTCCCACTTCCTCGCCCATCTGGAAAATGAGCTTTACGGTGCCGTGGATCTCCTCCCGGTGGCTGCTTAAAATCCTGGCCGCCCCCAGAAGCATGGCCGTGTGGCAGTCATGGCCGCAGGCGTGCATCACCCCGGCGTTCTGGCTGCAATAGCTCTTTCCCGGCGTCTCCTGGATGGGCAGGGCGTCGATGTCCGCCCGCAGCATCACCGTCTTTCCCGGATGGGCTCCCTCTATGGTTCCCACACAGCCGGTGATCCCCTCAAAGGTCTCCACTGCGATTCCCATTTTCTCCAGCTCCCCGCAGATAAAACGGGTGGTCTCCGTCTCCTTGCAGCTCAGCTCCGGATGGGCATGGAGATGATGTCTGGCCTGGATGATATAAGATTCCTGTTCTTTCGCAAGCTGCTGCATATTCATCTGTCCTCTCCTTCCTCCCCGCCGTTTAAATACATAGCGGCAAACTGGGCGTAAAACGCGGCTCCTCCTGCCAGGGCCTTATCGTTGACCCGGAACCCTTCGTTGTGAACGGGGCAGGTACATCCGCTCTCCTCGTCCCGGATGCCCAAAAGCACGAAAATAGAGGAGGGAATGTATTCCATAATATAGCTGAAATCCTCGCTCCCCGTAGCAGGAGACCCCTTTGCCAGCCCGTTTTCCCCAAATACGGTCCTGGCCGCCTCCCTGGCGATGCGGTTTAAATGGGGATCGTTGTTGCACACCGGCGGCTCCAGGCGCTTGTACTCCAGATCCGCCTCGCAGCCCATGGCCATGGCCGTCCCCTGGACAATCCTGCGGATGGATTCCTCCGCCAGGTCTCTCGTCTGGCTGCTGTAGGTGCGCACCGTCCCCTCCAGCACCGCCGTGTCCGCCACGATGTTGAACTGGGTGCCGGAGCGAACCTTTCCCACCGTCACCGCCAGGGGGGCAATGGGGCTGTTTTCCCGGCTCACCACAGTCTGCAGGGCGCAGATGATGGCGCTGGCGGCCACGATGGCATCCTTTCCCTCATTGGGGGTGGAGCCGTGGGCCGACACGCCCTTGACCGTCAGCACAAAGTTGTCGCAGCTGGCCATGACGGGGCCGTCCAACACCACTGCCGTTCCCTGCTCCGCCGTGGGCCACACATGGACTCCCATGGCTGCGTCCACGTCCTCCAGATACCCCCGGTCCACGTAATAGTGGCTGCCCACAAACACTTCCTCCGCCGCCTGAAACAGCAGTTTCACCCGGCCAGCCAGGGTTTCCCGGCTTTCCCACAGCAGCCTGGCCGCTCCCAAAAGCATGGCCGCGTGGCAGTCGTGTCCGCAGGCGTGCATCACTCCCGGATGAACGCTGGAAAACTCCACCCCGCTTTTCTCCTCAATGGGAAGGGCGTCAATATCCGCCCGCAGCAGCAGAGTCTTTCCCGGCTTTGCCCCCTCAATCACGGCGATGCAGCCGGTGTAGTCCTCAAAGGTCACCACGGGAATGCCCATTTTTTCCAGCTCCGACACGAGAAACGCCGTGGTCTCCCGCTCCTCATAGGAGAGCTCCGCGTGACGGTGGAGATAGTGGCGGTTTTCCACAATCTCCGGTTCCATCTCTTTTGCCTTTTTCAAAAAATCCATACGCAACTCCTTTTTATCTAAAAATACCCAGCCCCGGACCGCATCCGGGCCGAAGGCTGGGCGTAAGCGCGCGGCGCGGATGTTTCCCACGCCGCACCCCTTTATTCATTCCTTTTTCTTACCAGTAAACTGCGCCTCCCGGGCCTAAAGGCAGGTTGAGAGCCACCCAGATGATCACCTGGATGATCCACACAATGGCAAAGGTCACGGAGAAGGGCAGCATATTGGCGATAATCGTTCCGATTCCCACGTCCTTTTTATACTTCTGGGCGAATCCAATGATAATCGGCATATAGCTAAACAGCGGCGACAGCGGGTTGGTGATGGAGTCGCCGATCCGGTATACCGCCTGGGTGATGGCCGGGTCGTAGCCCAGAAGCATCATCATGGGCACGTACACCGGGGCCAGAATGGCCCACTTCGCGGAAGCGGAACCGATAAACAGGTTTACCATGCTGGCTACGATGATCAGGCCGATCATCAGCGGAATTCCCGTAAATCCCACGGAAGCCAGGCCGTCCGCACCGGCGATAGCCACGATGGTTCCGATGTTGGACACCGAGAAGAAGTTGGTAAAAATGGAGATGAAGAAACACATAAACACGTAGGTTCCCATCTCGGAAAAGCCCAGGCTGATGTCCGCCCACAGGTCTTTATCGTTCTTGTACTTGCCAATGGCAATGCCGTAGGCCACGCCGGGTACCATCAGAGCCAGACTCACGGTGAACACGATTCCCTTGGTGAAGGGAGCCGCGGAGTTGGTGATGGAACCGGTCTCGTCCGCCAAAATCGCCCGATCCCCAAATACGGGAAGGGACAGCAGCAGCATGATGATGAAGAACACCAGCTCCGCCACTCCAGCAGCCACCAGGCCCTTTTTCTGTACCGGCGTCAGGCTGGTATTTTCTGTGTCAAAATTATAGGACTTCAGCTCCTCCTTGGTGATGACGAACCGGCGGGCCAGCACTTTCTCCACCAGAATGGTTCCCGCAATGGTCAGAACAATGCAGGAAACCATGAGGAAGTACCAGTTGATGGCGATGGAGGCGGAATAGTTGGGGTCGATCATCCGAGCCGCCACCTCGGTGTAGCTGTAGGCCAGGGCATCAGAAAGGCCCAGGACCATGTTGGCGCAGAATCCGGCTGCCACAGAGGCAAAGGCCGTGTACAGGCCCAAAAGCGGATGTCTCCCCACGGTCATAAACAGCACCGCGGCCAGAGGCGGCAGCACGATAAAGCCGGCGTCTCCCGCGATATTCAAGTTAATTCCCAGAAAAATGACCACCATGGTCACAATCCAGTTTTTCGCCCCGCCCAGGAACCGGTGCATCAGGGCAATCAAAAATCCGCTTTTCTCCGCCACGGAGGAGCCAATCACGGCCACCAGCACCATGCTCAGAGGCGCGAATCCCGCGAAATTGGAGATGACATTGTTCCACAGGTACTGAATTCCGTAAACGGAAAGCAGGTTCACCGGCTTTACGGTCTCCCCGTTTGCCGGGTTCACCACGGCAACACCGATGGCGCTTAAAACCGCGGAAAGCACAATCACGATTCCCGACAGCATCAGGAACAGTGTGATGGGGGCCGGAAGTTTGTTTCCCACTCTCTCAATGGAGTCCAGGATCCGGTCCAGCCGTTTTTTCTTTGTTGTTTCACTCATACGCATTCCCCTTTCTTTTTCTCTGCGTCCAGCCAAAACCTGCGTCCCATTCCCAGCAGCGCCTGATTTTGACCTCTGTTTCACACTTTATCTTAGTAACAAAGCAAAACATAAAATTTATTATACGGGGTTTTGGATATTTTTGCAAGTAAAAATGTGGAAGATGTGAAAAAGGTGTTAAAAGAGGAAATATGGACGAAAATGCGGGTGGAACCCTCTATAAGAGAAATAAGAAAAACAAGGCAGCCTGGGCAGGGGCGGACATTCGTCCCGGATATATTGCCTCACAGAAAATATGCCACGCATTGCAGTGGCTAACAAGACCCGAAAATAATTAATACAAAGGCAAAAATAAGCCGCAGTAGATCACATCTCTACTGCGGCTTTAAAAATTGTTATTGGGTTTCACTGTCATACGCGCAAGATTTCCTCCTTCTCTATTTTTTATCCCAGGGTATCATGGGGTATCAAAATATCAAAAGTAGAAATCTCCTTAAAACCCTTATAAATAAAGGCTTTAAAGCCCCTGCCAAGGAGTGCCGGCTGCGGGACTTGAACCCGCACGGTGTCGCCACCAATGGATTTTGAGTCCACCTCGTCTGCCATTCCGACAAGCCGGCGCTGCACAATCAGCGAATGTTATATTATCAGAAATCAACGAAAAAAGCAAGTGTTTTTCCATTTTTTTCTTCAGAAACTTTCTAGACTTTCTAGAAGCTTTCTAGACTTTCTAGCAGAAACTTCCCAGAATGTTCTCCCGGCACATCCTTCTGGTTTTCCACAGATACATTCCCAGAAACTCCTGAAACGATTCCTTTCCGATTGTGAAAGCCAAAGCAGCGGGCTGTTTATATTCCGTTCCTCGCTCCGTTCCCCGTCATTCCAGGGAAACGGCTGCCGGATTTTTGCGGCGTGCTTTATTTCCCGCAGGCCTCCATGGCCCGGGCCAGCTTTTCCTCCGCCGCCCGGCCCAGATCGCCCTCGTCTTCCTCATCCGGCCCGGCGCTCACCGTCAGCTCCTTTGAGATCACAGCCTTCTTCTCCCCGTTCTCCGTCTCAAAGATCATTCCCATGGTCCCGTCCGGGTAAAACTCCAGCAGGCACAGCTCTCCCTCTGCCGCCAGGGCAGTCCGGCCTTCCCGCTCCAGACGGGGCAGCTCCTTTACCACCTCTTTTAGGGCCTTCGGATCCCACTTGGACACTGCCGCCTCATTCATACAGAAGGCTCCGGCCAGCTCCCGGCCCTCCGGCCAGAAACAGAAGGCGCAGTACGGCTCGTCCGCGTCCCAGATCTCCGGCTTTAACACCTCTTTTACCGCCTTTAAGCCTTCCTCATCCTTGCGGATCCCGGCCACAGCCTCCAGACGGCGGCTCTCCGCCGCCGTGCCGGTCTCCCCGCAGCGGGCAGCCCCGGCCATAATCCTGGCCTTTTCTAACTCCTCCAGAGATTCCCCTGCGCAAACCGCCTCCTCCAGGCGCTCAAATTCCGCCAAACCGGCTCCCAGGGCCCGTCCCTGTCTCGCCGCCTCCAGGGCTTTTTCCTGATCTCCCAGGCTGCTGTACAGCTCCGCCGCCAGATACCAGCCATCCCGGTCCTCCGGAATGTCTTTCAACCCCTCCTCCACATATCTCAGAGCTGCCTCCGGCCGGCCGCAGTACAGCGTTCCGCGGGCCATGAGCAGATTCCACTCTCCCCGGTCCACTCCCACTGCCCCGGCCCGCTCCAGCCAGCGGACCGCCATATGACAGTGCTCATAATCCCCCAGCGCCAGACAGCCTCTCGCCATCCACAGCGCCAGCTCCGAATCCGCCGCCGCGCCGATCCCCGGAACGGCCTCATCGCCCATCCATTCTTTCTGCAGCCGTTTCAGATAGCGGATTACCGCGCTGCCGCTCACCGCATCTTTCCAGCCAATCCAGTCTAAAATCTGTCTCTCCTCTGCCCCAAGACATTTGCTACCCATTCTTTTTCCTCCTGTTCTTTTTCTGCGGTTTCCATCTCCTTTCTCCCCGTCCGCCGGCGGGCGCGTTTCATCGGTTTGGCCCACGCTGGCAAGATAATTTCATTATACTATGGCCTATCCCGCTAAACTTTACGGTTTTTGTACGTTTCTATTACGGAAACCTGACGTTTTACAAATTATTCCCTTATATTTCTGAATTTTTTCTTGCAAATTATGAAATCTTTCGTGCTTTTTCTGTCTTTCTCTTTAAAATAATCCCCCGGAACGGAAAATAGTAGATAAAGTTTTGGTTCTGTTATATAATGTCATTGAATCAAATAAGGGGCGGGCAGCTCTTTCGTCGAGGCCCCATATCAGACAAAAGAAAGGAGACCCAGCTTATGAAGCATTCTCTTACAATCCCGGCCCTGCTGGCGGCCGGCCTGTGCCTGGCAGCCGGCTGCGGCTCCAAAAACAAAGTGGACCTCTCCTCCTCCCACACGACGGCGGCGGAGACCATGGCAGAAACCACAGAGGCAGCGCCGCCCACCGTGGAGGAAACGGAACCGGCCGCGGACAGCAGCCGCCCTGCCTCCGGACTTTCCACTTCCGTGGAAACCTATTCCTCTGGGGACATTTCCATCCAGTATCCGGTGGTGGCAAATTTAAACAGCAGCGAGACCGAGGACGCCGTCAACGCTCTTTTAAAGAGCAATGCCATCTCCATCATCAAGGCCCAGGGACTGGACGAAACCTCCGACCACCTGGAAATCCAGTGTGAGATCCTCTCCGCCGACAGAAACCGGCTGACTGCCATCTACAAAGGCGAGCTTTCCGCCGGCGGGGCCGCCCATCCCGTCTCCGTTTTCTACACCAATACGGTGGACATGGGCAAGGCCGCTGACATCGGTTTTTCCACCTACGCTGATCCTCACACCATGGCGGGCTACGTCATGTCTGACGCCTGTGAGTTTACCGGGCTGGACGCTGAGACGGAGCAGGCGGTAAAGGAGTACAAGGCCACTCAGACCATTGACTCTTACACCAAGCTGTTTCAGAAAGCCGATTTTCCTTTAAAAGGAACCTCATTCCCGGAAAGTTTCAGCTATGAGGACAAGGGAGCGATCTATTTCTCCATCCCTGTGCCTCACGCCCTTGGCGACTACGCCATCGTGGAATTTACTCCGGAGACCAAATAGAACACAGAAAGGAAACCTGTTATGGAAAATGTAACCGTTTTTGATCATCCACTGATCCAGCACAAAATTTCCATCCTTCGGGACAAAAACACCGGTACCAATGAGTTCCGGGCCCTCATCGAGGAGATCGCCATGCTCATGGGCTACGAGGCCCTTCGGGACCTGCCCTTACAGGATGTGAAGGTGGAGACCCCCATTGAAACCTGCATGACTCCCATGATCGCCGGCAAAAAGCTGGCGGTGGTTCCCATCCTCCGGGCCGGCCTGGGAATGGTAAACGGCATCCTGGCCTTAGTCCCCTCCGCCAAGGTGGGGCACATCGGCCTTTACCGGGATGAGACCACCCATGAGCCTCACGAATACTACTGCAAGCTCCCGAACCCCATCGAGCTCAGAACCATCGTGGTGACGGATCCCATGCTGGCCACCGGCGGCTCCGCCGTGGCCGCGGTAAATTTCATCAAGGAGCACGGCGGCAAAAAGATTAAATTCATGTCCATCATCGCCGCGCCGGAAGGACTGGAGCGCCTTCACAAGGCCCATCCGGACATCCAGATCTACGTGGGACACGTGGACCGCTGCTTAAACGGCGACGCCTACATCTGCCCTGGTCTGGGCGATGCCGGCGACCGCATTTTCGGAACAAAATAAATCGGACTGCATTCCCGGAGAGACAGGCGGCATTTTCCCCGCCTTCCCTCCGGGATTTTATTTTGAAAGCCCCGGATGGCGGCGATATGGATGGGCGCGCCCTCGCGCACAGATATATCGGCATCAGACGGGCAAGACGGTATGAGAAAGTAGGGCGGTAGCCCGGATTTCGAATGCCGCCGGTAGATGGCGGGAACGCCGCAGGCGTGGAGCCATCTGGCTTTCATAATTCGCGATGACCGCGTTAGCGGTCATGTCCGTTTACTGTGAAAGCCCCGGATGGGGACGATATGGATGGGCGCGCTCGCGCACAGATATATCGGCATCAGACGGGCAAGACGGTATACAAAAGCGTGCGCTTGGCGCGCACTCGCGCCGGAGCGCGGCTGCATCAGCAGGCATATTCCTCCCTGCGGAGTGCGCCCCCCTGGACATAAACGTCTCCGGCGAAGACTCTCACCTTTTGCCGTCTCCTTCCCGGAAACCTCTCCTTCCAACGGGGCAGGGTTTCCTGCTGTCACAGAATCCCCTGAAACTCCGGAAACATCTCAATGCTCCGCTCCAGAATCCCGTTCATGTAAGCCAGGGCAATCCCATAATTGGTAAAGGGCACCCCCTGGGCTCTGGCCCGGTCCCGGCGGAAGGCCACCTCCCGCTCATTTAACATACAGCCGCCGCAGTGGATCACCAGCCGGTATTTTTTAAGATCTTCCGGAAACTCCCTGCCGGAGGATGTGGCCAGCTCCAGCCGTTTTCCCGTGGTCTTTTTCAGCAAAGCGGGAATTTTCACTGTGCCGATGTCATTGCACTGGCGGTGATGGGTGCAGCCCTCGGAGATCAGCACCCGGTCCCCGTCCTCCAGGCTCCGAATGGCCGCGGCCCCCTCCAGGGCGTCGCGGAGAAAGCCTTTGTACCTGGCCATCAGGATGGAAAAGGAGGTAAGAGGCACCTCCCTTGGCACCAGGTCTTTCACCCGGCCGAAGGCCTGGCTGTCCGTGACCACCAGCTGGGGCAGAGCGTCCCTTTCCCTCATGGAGGCCATCAGCCCTTCCAGCTCCTGATCCCGCACGGCGGTGGCAAAAGCTCCCCACTCCAAAATGTCCCGGATCGCCTGCTGCTGGGGCAGGATGAGCCGCCCCTTGGGGGCTGACTCGTCGATGGGGATCACTAAAACCACCTGGTCCCCGGCGGAGAGCAGGCCGTCAAACAGCCGTCTCTCTCCCCTCTCCCTCCGGTCCGCCAGCACCAAAGAGGCGATCCGCTCCTTTAGCTCCGAAACGCCCTCTCCCGACAGGGCGCTCACAACCACTGCCGGAGCCTGAGCCTCCAGCTCTGCCGGCACGGCCTGCCGCTCCGGCAGGTCTGCCTTGTTCCACGCTATCATAAGCGGCACCTGCCGTTTCTTACACAGACGGATCAGCTCCTCCTCCTGTGGCGTTATTCCTTCTTTTCCATCTACCACCAGGACGGCGCAGTCCGTTTTTCCCAGAACCTGCTCCGCCTTCTGCACCCGCAGTTTTCCCAGCTCTCCCTCGTCGTCCAGCCCGGGAGTGTCCATGATCACCACCGGCCCCAAGGGCAGCAGCTCCATGGATTTATAGACCGGGTCGGTGGTCGTCCCCTTCACCGGGGAAACCACAGAAAGCTCCTGGCCGGTAACCGCGTTCACCAAGCTGGATTTTCCCGCGTTTCTACGGCCGAAAAAGCCGATATGGGCCCGCTCGGCCGACGGGGTCTCATTCATTCCCATCCCGTTTCGCCTCCTTTGTTCACACCATCCGGCTGTCCCCGCGGGCAACCGTTATCTCAAACCCAATGCTCTCCATCTCCTGCTTTAACAGATACAGGCTTTCCGCCGCCTCGGAGCCGCTGGAAAGCTTGTTGTCGTACAGCATATACTTGCTGCGGACCGCTTTGGGGGACAGGTTTGGCATCACCACGTTGGCCCCCCATAAGATTCCCTGTCTCCGCCCGCCTTCCTCCGCCGTGCCCAGGGCCGTAGTGGCCGGGATCAGGGTTTCCGGCAGCATCAGCCGGACTATGGCGAGCAGATAGAGGGTGAGTTCCGCCGTTCCGCTCTTTTCCCCGCGAAAAGGGGTGTCTTTATGGGATAAAAAAGGCCCCATTCCCACCATATGAGGGCGGAATTCCTTCATAAACCGCAGGTCCGCCACCAGATCCTCCCAGGTCTGGCCGGGAGTTCCCACCATCATGCCGCAGCCCGTCTGGTAACCGATGTCCCGCAGCGTGTTCAGGCACTCCATGCGGTGGGAAAAGCTCATCTCCCGCGGGTGGAGCATCCCGTAATGGGACTCTGAGGCGGTTTCATGGCGGAGCAGATACCGGTCGGCCCCCGCCGCAAACAGCCGCTCGTAGCTCTCCCTGGGCCGCTCTCCCACCGACAGCGTGATGGCGCAGTCAGGGTACCTCTCCCGGATGGCCCTCACCACCTCCTCCAGGCGGTCATCGTCATACCAGGGATCCTCTCCGCCCTGGAGCACAAAGGTGCGAAATCCCAGGCCGTAGCCCTCCCGGCAGCACTCTAAGATTTCCTCCTTCGTGAGGCGGTAGCGCTCCGCCCGGCCGTTTCCTCTGCGGATTCCGCAGTAGTAGCAGTTATTTTTACAGTAGTTTGTAAATTCAATCAGGCCGCGGATATAGACGTGACGGCCATATATCTCATCCCGCCGCGCGGCCGCCTGCTCCTTTAAATAGCAGGCCGTCTCCGGATCCCGGTCCCGGATCAGCTCCAAAAGGTTCTGATCCGGCAGATTTCCCTCCTTCGCCAGCGTCTCCGCCAGGCTCAGAGCGCGGCTCATCTTCCCGCCTCCAGGCAGGCCATGGTGACAACCTTCATGCCTCTCATCCTTTCTCTCCCCGGATGCCGCCGGGAAACCCCTAAAACGCCGCGCAGCCCTCCGCCGGCAAGCGGAGGGCTGCACACTGTTCTCTTACTGCTTCTCTACGATCTCACCCTGTTTTTTGTAAATGGAGCTGGCATCCACACAGCCTCTTACGCTGGACAGAGGATACACGTTGGAATTCTTTCCGATGATGGTTCCGGGATTCAGTACGGAATTGCAGCCGATCTCTGCCCCGTCCCCTACCATGGCTCCGAATTTCTTCAGGCCGGTCTCAATGTCTCCGTCCTCCGCGTGCACCTTCACCAGGCTCTTGTCCGACTTCACGTTGGAAGTGAGGGAGCCGGCGCCAAAGTGAGCCTTTGTGCCCAGGATGGAATCGCCGATGTAGTTAAAATGGGGCACCTGCACCCGGTCAAACAGAATGGAGTTCTTGATCTCCACAGAGTTTCCGATCACGCAGCCTCCGCCAACGATCACGTTTCCACGGAGGAACGCGCCGTTTCTCACCTCCACGTCGGGGCAGATGAGTAACGGTCCCTTGATGGCAGCCGTCGGCGGTAGCTTTACCGTCTTGTGCACATACATATTTTTGCCGATGAGCTGGTACTCCCCGGCGGGAAGGATTTTGGCGATCTCCTCGATGATCTCTCCGATATGGGGCAGTACCTCCCACGGATAGGTGTATTTCTCCAGCCATTTGCGGCTGATTGTATTTGTCAGATCGTAAAGCGCTTGAATCGTCATGTCCTGTTTCTTCATTGT
>OLRK01001754.1_pt1 | contig 16266 bp, 13 predicted proteins | sample 1672911 | NCBI WGS metagenome assembly OLRK01 (sample SAMEA3136736, study PRJEB25190) | human gut metagenome | biome: human gut; feature: human-associated habitat; material: faeces | place: Austria | collected 2013 | reverse complement strand
CTACCCCCGTCAACATCAACAACCTGATCATGCAGAATGGTTACATCATCATTCTGGCCACCGGTATGCTGCTCTGCGTACTGACCGGTAACATTGATCTGGGCGTTGGCTCTGTAGTAGCTCTCAGCGCCGCCTGCGCAGGCAAGCTGGTGATGGAGCAGGGCTGGTCTGTACCGGCCTCCTGGGCAGTTGCCCTTGGCATCGGCCTGGTGATGGGCGTATTTGCCGCCGTATTCATCGCCTACCTGGACATCCCGCCTTTCGTTGTAACCCTGGCTACCCAGCTGATGGGCAGAGGACTTACATATACCTTACTTGCATCTAAGACCGTTGGACCCCTTCCCACCAACTACACGCAGGTGGGCGCCGGTTTCCTTCCTTCTATTAAAGTGGCCTTCGGCAGCGGGCAGATCGACCTGCTGAGCGTGGCCGTGGCCGTGGTTGCCACCGTGTGCATCCTCCTTTCCGAGCTGCGCACCATCAAGACGAACAACAAGTACGGTTTCCCGAACATCACTCCCTGGCAGATGGTTGTGAAGAATGCCATCTTCATCGTACTGATCTGGTTCATTATGACAAGCCTTGGCAGAAACAACGGTATCCCGCTGCAGCTGCTCATCGTGGGCATCATCGTGGCCATCTACCACTTCATCACCAGCCAGACCGTTGCAGGCCGTCAGATCTACGCCCTGGGCGGTAACCAGAAGGCAGCCCGCCTCTCCGGTATCAATACGAGAAGGGTATTCTTCTGGATCTATGTAAACATGGGACTGCTTTCCGCCATCGCCGGAATCATTCTTTCCGCCCGTCAGGGCGCTGCCAACCCGAAGATGGGTGACGGCGTAGAGCTGGATGCCATCGCGTCCTGCTACATCGGCGGCGCGGCTGCGGCCGGCGGCGTTGGTACTGTTACGGGAGCCGTGGTTGGAGCTCTGGTTATGGGCGTTCTGAACAATGGTATGTCCATGATCGGTCTTCCTACGGACTTCCAGAAGGTAGTTAAGGGCGCGGTTCTGCTGGGCGCCGTTACCTTCGACGTGCTGAGCAAGAGAAAGAAAAACTAAAGCTATTGCATTTTGTTTCCCGATGTATTAGGATAAGGACGAAATAGCGAACGAAAAGGAAACGGTGTAAAAATGGCAAAGTATCTGGAAATCGTGAGATGGGTGGAAAACAGGATAAAAAACGGGGAGCTGGCAGACGGCGATAAGCTGCCGCCGGAGAACGAGCTGGGGGCCATGTTCGGCTACAGCCGTCAGACCGTGCGCCACGCCCTCTCGGTGCTGGGCAAAAAGGGGATCCTGGAGTCCAGGCAGGGAAGCGGCAACTATATCCGGAGCGGCCAGTCTGCGGTTTCCGAGGATACGAGAGAGAAACGGATCAAGGTCATCAGTACCTATATCAACAGCTATCTGTTCCCGAGGGTGCTCCAGGGGATGACAAGGACCCTGGAGGCGCACGGGTGCAGCGTCGGCATCGCCTTCACCTACAATCACATCGACGATGAGAAACGGGTGCTGGAGGAGGTGCTGGGAGAGGATGTGGACGGCGTCATCGCCGAGCCGGTGATGAGCGGAATCCCCAATGTAAACTGTGATCTCTATGAGAAAATACGGGAAAAAGGGATTCCGGTGCTGTTCTTCCACTCCTATTATCCCGGCCTTGGCATTCCCCACGTGTCTTTAAATGACGTGGAGGCGGGAAAGGCGGCCGCGGAGTACCTGATCAGTCTGGGACACCGCAGGATTGCGGGGATCTTTAAGAGCGACGACGGTCAGGGACAGCGCCGCTACCAGGGCTATGTGGAGGCGCTCCGCGCCCATGACATCCCCATCCGGGAAAGCCGGGTGGTATGGCTGGACACGGAGGACGAGAGAAACTTCACCTACTCCAGGGACCGGATTTTAAACAGGATGAAGGGCTGCACCGCCTGCGTCTGCTACAATGACGAGGTGGCCCACGCCCTCACCGGCCTGCTCCAGGAGGAGGGGATCGCCGTACCAAACGAAGTATCCCTGGCCAGCGTGGACAATTCCGAGCTAGCCAGGCTCAACGCCGTGCCCCTCACTTCGGTGATCCATCCCATGGAGAGCCTGGGGGAACGGGCGGCGGAAAACCTTCTGGCTATGATCCGGGAACCGGATTTTGACGGGACCTACGAGTTTCCCGTGGAGATCAAGGTGCGGGAGTCGGCGGTGCGCTGCAGAGCGCGGGGATAGAGCGCCGAAACTGCGTACAGTGACAACAATGAAAAGGAGAGAGCGCTATGTTAAATGCAAAAAAATATAAATTCTGGTTTTGTACCGGGTCTCAGGACCTGTATGGAGACGAGTGCCTGGCCCATGTGGCAGAGCATTCCCACATTATCGTAGACGAGTTGAACAAGAGCGGCAAGCTGCCGTTTGAGCTGGTATGGAAACCGACCCTGCTCACCAACGAGATGATCCGCAGAACCTTCAACGAGGCAAATCTGGACGAGGAGTGCGCCGGCGTGATCACCTGGATGCACACCTTCTCTCCGGCAAAGAGCTGGATCCTGGGCCTTCAGGAGTACAGAAAGCCCCTGTGCCATTTACATACCCAGTTCAACCGGGAGATCCCCTATGACACCATCGACATGGATTTCATGAACGAGAACCAGTCCGCTCACGGCGGCAGAGAGTACGGCCACATCGTAAGCCGTATGGGCATTGAGCGCAAGGTGGTGGTAGGCCACTGGGAGGATGAGGATGTGATCGCGTCCCTGGCCTCCTGGATGAGAACGGCCGTAGGCGTGGCAGAGTCCTCCCACATCCGCGTAATGCGTGTGGCGGACAACATGAGAAACGTGGCCGTAACCGACGGCGATAAGGTAGAGGCTCAGATCAAGTTTGGCTGGGAGGTAGACGCTTACCCGGTAAACGAGATCGTGGACGCTGTGAACGCCGTTTCCAAGGCAGACACCGACGCTTTAGTGGAGGAGTATTACAGCAAGTACACCATCCTCTTAGAGGGACGGGACGAGAAGGAGTTCAGAGAGCACGTAGCCGTACAGGCACAGATCGAGCTGGGCTTTGAGCGGTTCTTACAGGAGAAGAACTACCAGGCCATCGTGACCCACTTCGGCGATCTGGGCGGCTTAAAGCAGCTTCCCGGCCTGGCCATCCAGAGACTGATGGAGAAGGGCTACGGCTTTGGCGCTGAGGGCGACTGGAAGACGGCAGCCATGGTGAGACTGATGAAGATCATGGCGGAGGGAACCCCCAACGCTAAGGGAACCACCTTCTTTGAGGACTATACCTACAACTTAATCCATGGCAAGGAAGGCATCCTGCAGTCCCATATGCTGGAGGTATGCCCCACCATCGCGGACGGCGAGATCTTTATCAAAGAGCAGCCTCTGTCCATGGGCGACAGAGAGGATCCGGCCAGACTGGTGTTTACCGCCAAGGAGGGCAAGGGCGTTGCCACCTCCCTCATCGACCTGGGAGACCGTTTCCGCCTGATCATCAACGATGTGGACGTAAAGAAACCGGAGAAGGATATGCCGAGACTTCCGGTTGCGAAGGCATTCTGGACGCCGCAGCCGGATCTGAGAACGGGTGCCGCAGCCTGGATCTACGCCGGCGGCGCACATCACACCGCATTCTCCTACGATCTGACCGCAGAGCAGATGGGAGACTGGGCGGCCTGCATGGGCATCGAGGCGGTCTACATCGACAAGGACACCACGATCCGCAACTTCCGCAACGAGCTTCGCTGGAATGAGGCTTACTACAAATTCCGCTAAGACGGAGGAGGGGAGCACCTATGGCTGAGGAAAGAGAAAAAATCATACAGGATATTCGCGAGGGCCGGACGGCCATCGGAATTGAATTTGGTTCCACCAGAATCAAGGCGGTGCTGGTGGGGGAGAGCCTGGAGCCGGTGGCTCAGGGCAGCTATGAATGGGAAAATCATCTGGAAAATGGTATCTGGACCTATCCTCTGGATGAGATCATAAAGGGACTTCAAACGTGCTATGCCGATTTAAAGCAGGAGGTTCTAAATCTCTACGGAGAGGAGCTGACGACAGCCGGCTCCATCGGGGTCAGCGCCATGATGCACGGGTATATGGCTTTCGACGAGGCGGGGGAGCTTTTGGTTCCCTTCCGCACCTGGAGAAATACCATCACCCAGGAAGCGGCAGAAAAGCTGACTCAGATGTTTTCCTACAACATTCCCCAGAGGTGGAGCATCGCCCATCTGTACCAGGCTATGTTAAACAAGGAGGAGCACCTGCCCAGACTGTCCTACCTGACCACCCTGGCCGGTTTCATTCACTGGAAACTGACCGGTGAGAAGGTACTGGGCGTAGGGGATGCCTCCGGAATGTTCCCCATTGATACGGAAAAGGGCTGCTATTACGAGAGAATGGCAGACCAGTTTGACAAGCTGGTGGAGGAGGACGGGTACTCCTGGCGTCTTCGTCAGGTACTCCCTGCCATCCTCATGGCAGGAGAGCCGGCCGGCCGGCTGACAGAGGAGGGAGCGCGGCTTTTGGATGTGTCAGGCTCCTTAAAGGCGGGAATCCCCTTCTGTCCGCCGGAGGGAGACGCGGGTACGGGAATGGCTGCCACCAACAGTGTGGCGGTCCGCACCGGAAACGTGTCGGCAGGTACCTCCGTATTCGCCATGGTGGTGCTGGAGAAGGAGCTCTCCAAGGTCTATCCGGAGATCGACCTGGTGACCACTCCCTCCGGCCATCTGGTGGGAATGGTTCACTGCAACAACTGTACCTCAGACTTAAATGCCTGGGTATCCTTATTCGGCGAGTTCTGCGAGCTGATGGGAATGCCGGCGGACAAGGGAAAGCTGTACGGAGCCCTCTATAACCACGCCATGACGGGAGACCCGGACTGCGGCGGACTGCTGTCCTACTGCTACTTATCCGGCGAGCCGGTGACGGGCTTTGAGGAGGGACGCCCCATGTTTGTGCGCACCCCGGACAGCCGTTTCACCCTGGCGAACTTCATGAGGAGCCACCTGTACAGCTCTCTGGCCACCTTAAAGATCGGTATGGATCTGATGTTAAAGGAGGAGGGCGTGAAACTGGATCGCCTTATGGGCCACGGCGGACTCTTTAAGACGAAGGGCGTGGGCCAGAAGATCATGGCCGCGGCCGCGTCCACCCCGGTTTCCGTGATGGAGACGGCGGGAGAGGGCGGCGCCTGGGGAATCGCCCTGTTAGCTGCCTACACGGTGAGAAAGGTAGAGGGGGAGACCCTGGAGGACTTCCTGGCAAACAAGGTGTTTGCGGATGCCGTTTCCGTGTGTGAGGACGCGGACGAGAAGGACGCTGAGGGCTTTGGAGTGTTCGTGGAGCGCTATAAGGCCGGGCTGGCGGCAGAGAGAGCTGCCGTGGAGCACATTGAGCTGTTGAGCTGATGGAGGGAAACCAGATGCTGGAGGAATTAAAAAAGGAAGTATATGAAGCAAATATGAAACTGCCGGAGTACGGGCTGGTGACCTTTACCTGGGGCAATGTCTCCGGGATCGACCGGGAGAAGGGGCTGTTTGTGATCAAGCCGTCAGGGGTGGATTACGACAAGCTCCGTCCGGAGGATATGGTGGTCATGAACCTGGCGGGAGAGAAGGTGGAGGGAGACTTAAATCCCTCCTCCGACACCAAGACCCATGTGGTGCTCTACAACCGTTTTCCGGATATTGGGGGAGTTGTCCACACCCACAGCCCCTGGGCTACGTCCTGGGCGCAGGCGGGAAGGGACATTCCCAGCTACGGCACCACCCACGCGGATTATATCTACGGACGGGTGCCCTGTGTGCGGAATCTGACGGCAGAGGAGCTGGAGGAGTACGAGAAGAATACGGGAGTGCTGATTGCCGATCACTTTGAGGCGCACGGTCTGGACCACATCGCGGTTCCCTGCGTGCTCTGCAAAAATCACGGCCCCTTCACCTGGGGCAAGGACGCCCACGAGGCGGTTCACAACGCCGTTGTGCTGGAGGAGGTGGCCAAGATGGCTGCCAGATGCGAGTGGATCAACCCCCATGTGGAGGAGACCCCCCAGTGCCTGCAGGACAAGCACTATCTGAGAAAACACGGCGCAAACGCGTACTACGGACAGAAATAAGAAGGAGGTTCCGGTATGAGATTTTTTATTGATACAGCGAATGTAGATGAGATCAGAAAAGCAAATGATATGGGAATTATCTGCGGAGTTACCACCAACCCGTCCCTGATCGCCAAGGAGGGCCGTGATTTTAAGCAGGTGATCTCCGAGATCGCCTCCATCGTGGACGGCCCCATCAGCGGTGAGGTAAAGGCTACCACCACCGACGCCGAGGGCATGATCGCCGAGGGCCGGGAGATCGCCAAGATCCATCCCAACATGGTGGTAAAGATCCCCATGACCGTGGAAGGCTTAAAGGCCGTAAAGGTGCTGTCCGCTGAGGGCATTGCCACCAACGTGACTCTGGTATTCAGCGCAGCCCAGGCTCTGTTAGCCGCCAGAGCAGGCGCCACCTACGTTTCCCCGTTCTTAGGGAGACTGGACGACATTTCCATGCCGGGCATTGACCTGATCAACGACATCACGGAGATCTTTGGAATGCACGACATTCAGACGGAGATCATCGCTGCCAGCGTGCGTCATCCCATCCACGTGATCGACTGCGCGAAGGCCGGCGCGGACATCGCCACCGTTCCCTACAAGGTACTGGTGCAGATGACGAAACACCCGCTGACGGATCAGGGCATCGAGAAATTCCAGGCGGATTATAAGGCTGTATTCGGGGAGTAATGGGCTGAGAGATCCCATTCCTCTGTGAAATAGGAATCCAGGCCGGACCTTTGGATTGAGGGTTCGGCCTGGATTTTTGCAGTGGTATGGCGAATGGTTACAGTATTGTTACGGCTTGAGGACGGATTTTCGAAAGCGTTCTTGACAATCGAACTTAAAATTGTATAATAATAGTAACAGAACCCACCACGCCTCTGATTTTTATGCGCAACCCGGTGGGACTTTTTCATTTATAAGGTGTTTTATGTATCAATATCCAAAACAGATCTTATCAATCGCACAGCAGATACAATCTTATGTGGATGCAGGGATGATCATTACTTCTTATGCTGATGTGGAAAAGGCGTTAAAGTCGGTTGGGTTTTATCGCTTGCGAGGGTATTCGTTCCACTTGTATGATAATGCCGCCAAAAAGTATGTTCCAGGAACTAAATTTGAAGACATTTTAAAACTGTATCAATTTGATCAGAAATTATCCAATTTGATTTTTCTGATGATTTCTAAAATAGAAGTAGCTTTGAGGGTACGGTTGGTGGAGGCGTTGCTTACACATGGAGATGCGTTGATTTTACAGGATTCCTCCATTTTTAAAGAGAAAAAGATGTATTGGCAGAATATGTCTGCTATTGCATCAGAAATTGCCCGTTCGAATGATGTGTTTATTAAGCATAACTTTAATGAACATGAGGGTGAAGTTCCAGTATGGGCAGCGGTGGAAGTGCTTTCTTTTGGTACATTATCAAAAATAATTAAAAACTTGAAAACAGGTTCTGGAAGTTCTTATTCGATATTGGTATCTAATTACCAGTATAAATCGAAAAAAGGAAATTTGGTAAATCCGTCACAGAAGATGTTTGCCTCATGGGTGCAGAGCGTTTCTGTGTTACGCAATATGTGTGCCCATAATTCCAGAATATACAATAGAACCATACATACCGCACCAGAAATATTGGATGCAGATAAAATTACACCTCTGCCAGTACATAATGGATTATATCAAATTTTATTGGCAATGAAATATCTGAGATCGTCAGATGAGGAGTGGACAGTATTTGTAGAGGAATTTGATGAGCTGATTCAAAAGAACAACAGTGTAATCAGTCTTACAGCAATGAATCTCCCGGCAGATTGGAACGTACATTTGAGTGTTTGAAATCCGTTAAACTGCATAAAATATAAAAACAGACCTAATCAAGCATAGGATGCTCAAACCGATTAGGCTTTCGGCGGAGTGTTACGATAAGCACTTCGCCATTTTTTGTGCGCTTGACTGGCATACGTTCGAAAGAAAAAGTGCAGGATTCGCCTGACAGTGGGACGTATGCAGTCAAAGACAAAGGCGATACGACATTCTCTGTTACGGAGTAGGGTTTGTTCCGTATTTGAAAGAAAAATATGAAATCGTTTATTGTGCTATGGATCACCTTTCCGTTATAACAGCTAAAATGCCGTTGCTGCACGGAAAGGTGATTTTTATGTCACAGCCCCTCTAAATGGTTCCCCGCCTACAGATACCCGTACTTCCGGCGATTGGCGGCCAGGAAGATCAGGGAGACGGCGAAGGCCAAAAGCTCTGCCACGGAGATGGAGTACCAGATGCCGTCCAGGCCCAGAACCAGGGGCAGGAGCAGGATGGAAAACACCTGGAATACCAGGGTCCGCAGGAAGGAGATGGCCGCTGAGACAGCCCCGTCGTTTAAGGCGGTGAAAAAGGAGGAGGCGAAAATGTTGGCTCCGGACAGCAGGAAGGAGAAGGCGAAAATCCGGAAGGCGTGCTTTGTCATGGCAAACAGCTCCTCATCGTAGCCCACGAAGATTCCGGCCAGAGGGCCGGCGAAGGCCCAGGCCAGGGCAGTCATGCCCACACCGGCGGCGGTCACCAGGAGAAAGCTTTTCTTTAACAGGTTGGTCAGCTCTCCCGTGTTGCCGGAGCCGTAGTGGTAGCCGATGATGGGGGCGGTGCCGATGGTGTAGCCGATAAATACGGCGATGAAGATAAACTGGATGTACATCAGGGTGCCGTAGGCGGCCACGCCGTTTTCCCCGGCGAACCTCAGCAGCTGGAGGTTGTAGAGGACGCTGATCAGGGAAGTGGAAATGTTGCTCATCAGCTCGGAGGAGCCGTTTACACAGGCCTTGATCAGGGGGCGGGCCTCCAGCTTTGCCGGGGCGAACCGCAGGCGGCTGGTGTTTGGCCGCAGGAAGTAGATCAGGGGCAGGAGGCCGCCGATGCACTGGCCGATGCCGGTGGCGATGGCAGCCCCGGCCACGCCCCACCGGAAGACGGCGATAAAAAGGGCGTCCAGCAGGATGTTTGCCAGCCCGGCGGTGGTGGTCACTGCCAGGCCCAGCTTTGGCTTTTCCGCGGTGGCCAGAAAGGTCTGGAACACGTTTTGCAGCATAAACGCCGCGTTGAAGGCCAGCACGATCCTTCCGTAAATCACGCAGTCCTCCAGCATGGCCTCCGTGGCACCCAGCAGCAGGGAGATGGGCCGGATCAGGGCAATGCCCGCCAGGGAGAGAATCACGCCCAGGATGGCGGTGAGCTTCACCAGCATGGTGAGGTAGCGGTTGGCCAGGTCCTGTTTCCCCTCGCCCAGGGTTTTGGCGATCAGGGCGCTGCCTCCGGTTCCGATCATAAATCCCACGCCGCCCAGGATCATGAGGAAGGGCATGACGATGTTGACGGCGGCGAAGGGGGTCTTTCCCACGAAATTGGACACGAAAAATCCGTCCACCACGCCGTAAATGGAGGTGAACACCATCATGATAATGGGGGAGATGCAGAAATAAAACAGTTTCTTGTAGGTAAAATGGCTGGATAACGTGATGCTCATGTTTTCCTTCCTTTCTCGTCGTTCTTGTCTGTTTTTTATTCGGTTTGGCCGGGGGTATCCGGGGGTTGCGGTTCCGGCTCCTCTGTTTGTTTCGTTTTGCTCAGCACAAGTTCCTCAAACCCGGCGTTTAAGCGCTGGCTGAAATATTCCAGCGCCTCCACAAACTCCGGGGAAAAGTTTTGCAGGGTGTCCAGGATGGCCTGTTCCTCCGCCTGGTAGACGTCGTTTAACAAGCGGCGGGCGAGCTGGCGGCCCTGGTCCGTGAGCACCATGGCCTTTTCTTTGGTGTGCTGTCCGCCGTCAAAGACCAGGTTGCCGTCGGCTATCATGTGTTTGACGATGGAGTTTACGGTGGTGCGGGGGATCAGCCACTGGTCGCTGATTTCCTTCTGGGAGTGGGGCCTTTCGTCGTCCAGGGCGTAGAGGAAGGCCAGGGTGTTTTCATTGACTCCGTAGTGTCTGCCTAAAAGGTAGTACAGGCCGTCGATCTGGTTGATGGCAAGCATGATGCGCCGGATGGTTTCATAGGGATGGTCCAAAAGAAAGCCTCCTTTTCCTAGTTTTATAAGGTGAAAATGGTTCTGTTCTGATATTATAATACGAAATCGTACTGAGAATTATAATACGAAATGGGATTAAAGTCAACAGGGGAAATAGGCGTATGAAGGCTGGAAACTAGACGGACGGGGGCGGAAGATGGGCGGACGGGGGCGGAAAATGGGCGAGCGGAGGCAGAAGATGGGCGAGCGGAGGCGGAAAATGGGCGGACGGAGACGAGAAATGCGCCGCGGTTTGGGATTGGAGAGGGGAAAAACCGGGGAAAGCACGAAAATTTTCACAAAAACTTCCCCGCCCTGTATGGGCAAACTTTCACAAATCGGGAAAAAACAGGAGATGGGGCCTTACACGGGGATCGGTTTTTGTATTAAAATAGAAGGAACAGGATAATCGTGTTTTAGAATTGGAGATGAGAAGAATGTTTCAGGCTGGAGATGTGATCGTTTGCGGAACCCATGGCGTGTGCCGGGTGGAATGTGTGGGCCCCCTGGACGGGGGCGGGATTTCCGGGAGCGGAGTGGAGAAAGGCCGGATTTACTACACCCTGGTGCCGGTTTATGAGAAGGAGAGCGTGGTGTTTACCCCGGTGGACAATCAGAAAATAGTGATCCGCCCGGTGCTCTCCAGAGAGAAGGCCCTGGATCTGATCGACGGGATGCCCACGGCGGAAATGCTGACGATCACCGACGAGAAACGGCGGGAGACGGAGTACCGGGAGGCCCTTTACGCCTGCCAGGCAGAGGCGCTGGTGAAGGTGTTAAAGACCATTTACGCCAGGCGGCGCACCCGGCTGGCCAGAGGGAAGAAGGCCACGGACGCGGACAGCCGGTATATGAAACTGGCGGAGGACTGCCTCTACGGGGAGCTGGCCGTTTCCCTGGGGCTGGAGCGGGATCAGGTGCGGGGATTTATCCGGGACCGGATTGGGACGGCGGAGTAGGTTCCAGGTTTCCCCAGAGCAGCTGGTGCTGGCGGCACACCCGTTCCCGCACCTGGGCTAAAAAGGGCTCCGGGCCCAGCACCTCCACCACCGGTCCGAAGGAGAGAATGTCGATGAGCAGTTCCGTCTCGTCAGCGGTGTCGTAGTAGATGGAGCAGAGCCAGCGGCCCTGTTCCTCGTCGTACTCCGTGTGCTTTTCGTAGTTGGCGAAGTGGAGCATACACCGCTCCAGGGAATTGCGCTCTCCCCCGATGGAGAGCAGTACCGGCTCCTTTGCCCGTTTCACCGGACGGAAACGGAAACGGCCGGGGGAGACGGCGGGGCGTTCCGAGGAGAGGCGGCAGTCCCGGATGCGGCTTACATTCAGGACGGATTTGCGGGAGAAGAAACCGCGAAACCGGGCCAGTCCCAGAAGGCGCAGCTTGTCGTTTTTGGAGGAGAACTGGATCTGGCAGGGAAAGATTTCAAAATGGCGGATCCGTCCCCCTTTTCCCTCGTAGGAGATCAGGAGAACCTGGCCCTCCTCCAGGGCGGTGAGGATGGTGTGGAACCGGGAGCGGTAGCCAGGATCTTCGTAGGGATCGCCGTCGGCGAACCGGTCGAAGTAGCGGAAATCCTCCTCCCGGTAGAGAGGTTCCACCCCGGAGAGGGACTGGCGGAGCAGGGCGATTTCATCATCGTCAAAAAACAGGGCAAAGCGGCTGTCCTCCAAAAGGGCCCGTAGCCAAGCCTTCTGCAGGCTGGTGAGAGGGAGCTTTGGAGGCGGAGAGGCAAGGACGGAGCGAAATCCGTCTTTTTCTTTTTTTAAAAGGGGAACGGGGCCGCCGGTGAGTTTGGGAATCAGGGAGAGAAAGGTCTCCTGAAACCCGTAGGAGCGGCAGAGGTGTTCCATTTCCTGCCGTCCCACCGGGCGGGAGGCGGCGGCCTCTAAAATGTGGCGGGCGGCGGTATAGTAGCAGTTGTAGAGCTTGTCAAACAGTTCCATGGAGTTCCTCCTCATGGGGTATGGGGGCCGTACATCCGGTACATCCGTTCCCAGTCCCGGATGAGTTTCTGGATGTCGGTTTCGTTGGTGCCCTGGATGTCCAGAATGCGGCCGGTGAAGGATTTGATCCAGGAGAGCATTTCATTGGTGTCGAAGAAGGTGGCGTAGTAGAGGTACTCGCCGTCGCGGATTTTGGAAACCTCGCCGCCCCGGCCCTCCCGCTCCAAACGGTGCAGGATGTGGCCTTCCGTGGCCTCGTCGATGGCAAAGCGGATGGCCACCGTTTCCTGGCGGCCGGTCTGCTTTCCAAAGGATACGCCCCAGCAGCGGGATTCGTTGCGGTGCAGGGCGGCCATGGCTTGTTCAAAGCCGGGTGCGGGACCGGTGACGGTGACGGAGACAATGCCGTCCAGGCGGGCGGTGTTCAGCCGCCGGAAGTCGGGCTGGTAGTAGCAGAGATAGCGGCGCCCCGTCTGGGTGCTGACGAAAATTTTTAATGGAATGCCGGAAAGGGAGGCGCCCCGCCCTGTCCGGCTGCTTTTGTATTCGCAGGTGATCTGGGAACGGCTTTGGATGGCGTCCAAGAGCTGGGCCAGAATGCCGTCCTCCAGGGTGTGGACGATGAATTGGTGCTTGAACTGGAACAGGCGGTTGGAGGCGTTTTCCCGGTCCAGAAGGGTGCTGCCGATAAAGCCGAAGGGGGCGGCGCCCTGGAAGAAGGAGAGGGCGGCCGTCATCCGTTTCCAGAGGGGGGCCGTTTCCGCCGTTAAGGGCTGGGCCAGGCGGTAGGTCACCCGCTTTCCCTCCCTGGAGGAGAGGAACATCCCGGCGGTCTCGTACTCCCGGCATTTCAGGCGGACGGTCTGGCTGTCAAACAGGGCCCCGTATTCTGCCGCCAGGAGGTCGCAGAGCTGGCTCACCGCCAGGCCCTGGGGGTGGGAGGCCAAAAGGTCCGGGAGAAGGAAGTGGAGGGCTAAGTCGTTGTCAGTGAACCCTTTGGATTTCCAGGCGGCGTAGAGGGGATTTTCCGGCACCTGCATACTGTCCACGGTGATGGAAACCTGCTTTCCCCGGGCGGTGTAGCCGGAGGTCACCCAGGGGGAGAGCCAGCTCTCGATCCTGCGGCGCTCGTTGTCGTAGGTTCGGGAGCTTTTTTCGCCGTAATCGGCCCTGGATTTGAATCCATAGATGAAAAACTGACGCATATAGTCCCGGACACGGCTGAAGTTTTTGATCAGTTCCTGGAATTCCTGCATGGTTTGGTCTCCTTTTGGAGTGTAGGGTGTTTTCATTATCCCATCTCGACTTGCGTCTCGATGGAGTTTCTCGTCAAATAGGGATTCATGCAAGCATGATCCATATTTTCCTCGTCATTATACCACATTTTCCAGTGCGCAACGTTTTTTAAATGATTTTCTGGAAAAAATGGGATATTCTGGGAGTGTAACCAAGATACAGACGCAGACAGAAGACGGAAAGGAAGTGGAAAAGAATGTTTGTGATGTATGAGAAGGACAGCATGAAGGTTCCGGTGCGGATATGGCTGGAGGATGAGAGAGAGCTTGAGGAGACCTGTAAGGAACAGGCGATACATCTGGCAAATCTTCCGTTCCTGCACCGGTGGGTCTGCCTAATGCCGGACACCCACGCGGGTATGGGAATGCCCATCGGCGGGGTGATTGCGGCAAAAGACGTGGTGATCCCCAACGCGGTGGGGGTGGACATCGGCTGCGGCATGGCCTACACGGAGACCAATATTCCGGCGGCCCTCCTGCGGGAGACGGAGACGGGAAACGGCAATCTGCTCCAGGCCATCATCGGGGATGTGATGCGAAATGTCCCCGTAGGGTTCGCTCACCACAAGACGGTGATGCCCTGTTATACCATGGACCGGGCCATGGAGGAGTTTGACCGCTATGAGCGGGACGGAGAGCTTTTGGGGCAGCTGGAGGCGGGATATTTTCAGATCGGAACCCTGGGCGGCGGCAACCATTTCATCGAGCTCCAGGAGGACGGAGAGGGAATGGTGTCGGTGATGATCCATTCCGGCAGCCGTCACGTGGGAAAATCGGTGTGTGACTATTTCCACCGGATCGCCAGGGAGTTAAATGGGAAATGGTACAGCCAGGTTCCCGACGAGTACCGGCTGGCCTTTCTGCCCACAGATACGGACGAGGGAAAGCGGTATCTGGCCTGGATGCAGCTTTCCATGGATTTTGCCAAAGAGAACCGGGAGAAGATGATGCTGGCGGTAAAGGCGATCCTGGAAAAGTGGATCGGGAAGTACACCAGCCTGAATCTGGAGTTTTCCGGGGACATCAACTGCCACCACAACTACGCGGCCCTGGAGACCCACTACGGCGAGAAGGTGTGGGTTCACCGGAAGGGCGCCGTGCGGGCGGGAGAGGGAGAGCGGGCAGTGATTCCCGGCGCCATGGGCTCCTTCAGCTACGTGGTGGAAGGAAAGGGAAATCCAGAGAGCTTTTGCTCCTCCTCCCACGGGGCAGGCAGAAGGTATTCCAGAAAGGGCGCCATGGCGGCCTTCTCCTGTGAGGAGGTCATGGTGGATTTAAAAGCCCAGTCCGTGGTCCTGGGAAAGAAAAATAAGGCGGACGTGGCGGAGGAGAGCCGGTTTGCCTACAAGGACATTGAGGGGGTCATGGAGCGCCAGAAGGATCTGGTCACCCCTGTGAAACGGTTGAAAACCATCGGCGTCGTAAAGGGATAGCCGAAGGATTCTGAATATTGGCAGGCAGCCTAAGGGCGAGGCGTTCTTCCTGCGCCTCCCGGCGCCGCCCCCTCTGGCGGGAAGGTGTTCCGGCGGTCTGCAAATTCCCTGTAAAGGAAAATGACACGATTTTCGTGGGTTCAAATCCCACCGCATCAGGAATGCGTAGCTAAGCTTGGTATAGCAATCGTAAGGCATTGCACCACAGTGCCCCATCTATCAGGAAGGGAAGGAAAGCGCCCCAGGCTCCGGCCGGAACCAGACGAAAGGATGGGAACGGCAGCTCTCCTGCCAGCCTGCGCCGCCTTAGTCACGGCCGTTTCCACGGCAGGGCAGACGGAATTTCCTTCCGGACAGCACCACCGTTCGGAAGAAATCCCGTTCCCCCTGTCCGGGCGGAAACGGCCCGCGGGACGGCCCCCGGCAGAGGGTGGAGCGGGGCACGCTCCTTTCTGTGACAGGAAGGAAAAGAAATGCCGGTGAAACGCGGCGCGTGTTCCCTGGAAGGATGACGGGACATGATTCAGGAGGAAGAATATGATAAAGAAAGTGATTATGAAAGATCAGGAATGTGGATATTTGTTGAGAAACGGGAAATATGAGCGGCTTTTGACGGCGGGGGTCCACTGGATTTTCCCGGCCTGGGGCTGCGAGGTGAAGAAGGTTTCCATGAAGGGGGAGGTGGACAGAAAGGGCATTCCGGAGGATGTGCTCATGAAGGATCCGGAGTTTGCCTCCAGGGTGGTGAAGGCAGTGCTGCCGGACACCTCCATCGCCATCCGCTTTGTAAACGGCGCCTTCCACGAGGTGCTCACCAAGCCGGAGAACCTGTTCTGGAACGTGTTTGAGCGGAACGAGTTTCAGACGCTGGACATCACCGCCACGGATATGGAGGAGGTGCTGCCGAGGATGTACCTGGAGCTGATGCCGCCGAAGTTTTACAAGCGGTTTACGGTGAAGGAAGGGGAGGCGGGACTGCTCTACATAGACGGCCGGTATGAAAGGCGGCTGGAGACGGGAACCCACTTTTTCTGGAACTACGGCAGGGAGGTCACCATGCGCACCGTGGACCTGCGGGTGCGTCAGATGGAGATCGCCGGTCAGGAGATCCTGACAGCGGATAAGGTAGGGGTGCGGCTGAACGTGGTGTGTAGCTATCAGTTCACCGACCCGGAGCGTCTGGTAGCCACCATGGAAAACCCGGAAACGCAAGTTTACGCCTTTGTCCAGCTGATCCTGCGGGAGTATGTGGGAAATTACCGGCTGGATGAGCTGTTAGCCAGGCGGGAGGAAATCGGCCGTCTCGTCTGGGAGCGGATGAAAGAGCAGGGAGAGCGGTACTGCGCCAGGTTCCTCCTGGTGGGAATCAAGGACATCATCCTGCCGGGGGAGATTCGGGAGATTATGAACACGGTGCTGGTGGCAGATCGGAAGAG
>OLRK01001747.1_pt1 | contig 16319 bp, 14 predicted proteins | sample 1672911 | NCBI WGS metagenome assembly OLRK01 (sample SAMEA3136736, study PRJEB25190) | human gut metagenome | biome: human gut; feature: human-associated habitat; material: faeces | place: Austria | collected 2013 | reverse complement strand
CAATTTCTTGTGACTGTCATTTTTCTTAACTAAATGACATTGGCAGTACGCTTTTCCTTTTTGGTAGCATCCCAAAAGAAAAACAGGTCAAGCCTGTTTTACTCAATGTATTTACTAGATCGCGTTGTTCTTCTTTAATGTTTTCAGAGCACGGGCACTGATGCGAAGTGTCTGTGGCTTTCCGTCAACAACAACTTTCACTTTCTGTAAATTTACATTCCATTTACGGCGAGATGCACGCATTGAGTGTGAACGTCTGTTTCCTGATAAAGGTCCTTTACCAGTAATTGCACATACTTTTGACATACTGCTTACCTCCTTTACGCGATAATTTTTACGCAATTTGCTTATTTATATTAGCATTTGCAAGAAAAAAAAGCAAGTATATTCTAAAAATTACTTTGGATAATGCGAAAAAAATATCGAAAATAAGCTTTTATCAATCTAAATGAATGGATTTTGGAATAAAATCATCTCTTTTCATGTTTTTTTGGATCATTTCATAAGATGAAGTGGTGATAAGTCATGCTGCGAGGAAAAGTAAAAAAAAGAATTCGATGTATCTTTCTGTGTGCGATGATGGTTTTTGCCTGTATTTTATCAAAGCTTGGTTATGAGCAGATCATTCATCATGATGCTATTCTCGAAAGAGCTTTGAATTCATGGCAGCGGGATTTTTCTGTTTCGGGCACCAGGGGAAGCATCTTAAGCAGTGACGGGAAAATTCTGGCAAAGGATATGCCCGCTACTTCCGTGGTGGTCGTACCGGCACAGATCAACAACGCTGCAGAAACTGCAAAAAAACTGGCAGAGATACTGGAATGTGAGGAATCCGCCTTATATAAAAAAATCACGAACCGCGTATCGACACAGAAACTGCAGCCGGAGGGCAGACAGATCAATGAGGAACAGGCCGCGGCAATTGAGGAACTGAATCTGGATGGCGTTTATCTGGTTGCTGATTCGCTTCGTTATTATCCAAATGGAAGTTATCTGAGCCAGGTCCTTGGATTTACCGGTATCGATAATCAGGGATTGTCCGGCCTCGAACTTCAATATGACGAGATACTGCAGGCGAAACGGGGATCTTTAAAGATTCCTTTTGATGCAAAGGGACAGAATGTAACATTATACCAGGAAACGTACGAAGCAAGCGGAAACGGACTGAATCTTGTATTAACGATTGATTCAAATATTCAGGATATCATGGAGAGAGAAATGAGGAATGTGATGGAACGCTATGAGCCAAAGCAGGCACTGGCCATAGCGATGGACCCGGATACAGGGGAGATACTGGGAATGGTATCTAAGCCTGATTTTGATCCGAATCACTATGACGAGTATGATCAAAGCATTATCAACCGTAATTTGCCAATCTGGATGAGCTATGAACCCGGATCAACTTTCAAATCCGTTACTTTTGCCTCGGCACTGGAGCTGAATTTGTTCGATATGTTTAAAGATACCTATTATGACCGCGGTTATGAAATCGTAAGCGGTGCACGCATCAAGTCCTGGAAGGCGGGCGGTCATGGACTGCAGACGTTCTTACAGGTTTTGGAAAATTCTTCAAATCCCGGTTTCGTGGAGATATCGAGGAGAATGGGAACAGATCGTTTGTATCAGTATGTAAAATTATTTGGTTTCGGTGAGAAAACAGGTATTGACCTGCCCGGAGAAAGCAGTGGCATCATGTTTGAACGTGATGCGATGGGCGAATTGGAAAGTGCGACAGTGGCTTTTGGTCAAGGTCTTTCGGTCACTCCCATTCAGCTGGTATGTGCTTTCAGTGCCATTGTTAACGGGGGCACCTTGTACACACCTCATATCGTGAAAAGTTATCAAGATCCGTTGACAAACGATGTTCTGCTTGAAGTAGGAAAACAGAAAAAAAGACAGGTGATTTCTGAAGAAACAAGTAAGAAGATGCGTTATGCCCTGGAAAGTGTAGTGGCAAACGGCGGAGGGAAGAACGCCTATATACAGGGATACCGCATCGGCGGGAAGACAGGCACGGCACAGAAAGCGGTCGACGGTGTTTATCTTGCGAATGAATACATTCTTTCTTTTTTGTCGGCAGCCCCAATTGATGATCCTGAAATCGTCATTTATGTCGCTGTGGATGCGCCTCAAAATGATGTGCAGTATGGAGGTACTGTAGTAGCTCCAATCGTCAAAGCGATGTATGAAGATATTCTTCCCTATTTAAATGTAAAGAAAACAGACGATCAGCTTCCGAAAAAACTGGTCTGGCCGGAAACAGAAGCAGTGATTGTCGAAGATTTTGTAGGGAGAAAACGTAAAGATGTTAAACAGGAAGGCGTCAATTTCGAGTTTATCGGCGAGGGTGAAACGGTTATTGATCAATTGCCGGAGGCAGGAATTACATTGAGTGAAGAAGGAAAGGTGTGGATCTATCTTGGAGAAGATACATTTGAATGATGCCTTGGCGCAATTTGGCATCAAAACAGCAGATGATCGCCTGATTAAAGGCGTTCACGAAGACAGTCGAAAAGTAGGTGAGGACTGGATCTTTATCGCTTTGCCGGGCAAAGGCGAGACATTTGTTTTTGAGGCCCTGGAAAAAGGAGCGATTGTCCTGTGGGAAAGAGAAGAGCAGCAAAAAAATGTATATCATGTAAAGGATGCCCGGTTTGCTATGTACAGGCTGATATTTCTTTGTTATCCTGACATTAGCGATGATGTTTTATGTATTGCTGTTACGGGTACAAATGGGAAATCAAGCACTGCCTATTTTTTGTATCAGTGTTTGTCGTGCCGGCATTCCTGTCTTTGGATCGGAACACATCATGTTTTGTCAGACACATTTCAGGAAGACAGTGCCAATACAACGCCGTCCTTGTGCGAGCTGACACGCTTAATTGAAAAAGCTAAAAAAAGGGACGTACATTGTGTGATCATGGAAGTCAGCTCACATGCCATTGACCAAAAACGCATCGATGCAATACGCTATGACTACATCGTTTATACCAATATTACAAGCGATCACTTAGATTATCATCATTGTGAAGCACATTATCGTTACACAAAATATAAACTCCGCAAATACCTGAAAAAAAACGGGCGGATCATAGTAAACAATGATGATCCACACCTTCGTTCGCTTTATCCGCTGATTCAGGGGCAGTGTGTGACTTATGGAAGAAATATGGCCCATTTTCACCTTCATGATATAGAAGAAAGACGCAGCGGATTATGTTTTGCGGTAGATGATCAGATGTATCATACTCATATTTACGGCGCATTTCAGGCGATGAACCTGACAGCTGTCATAGCTGTATGCTCATTGATCAAAATGGAAAAGAATCAGATCCGGCAGTGCATCGAAAAACTTCTGCCGTTGTCGGGAAGAATGCAGAAAATATGGCAGGATCCGTTGGTGTTTATTGATTATGCACATACAGCAAGTGCATGCATGGCTCTGTTTAATACAGTCAGACGTCTGCCGCACGACAAAATCATAACGGTCATCGGCTGCGGCGGCGAACGTGATGAACAAAAACGCTCTGTCATGGGACGGCTTGCCAGTGAAGCAAGCACTTTGTGTATCTTTACCAGCGATAATCCGCGAAGTGAATCTCTGCATCGCATCTTTGACATGATGCGGCAGGAGGCAGGGTCTAACACCATGTTTTTTGAAGACCGGGCGCATGCTGTCAAATTTGCGGTGAAAAACAGTGGGAATAATGATATAATACTCATTGTTGGCAAAGGCGATGAACAGGAACAATTGATCGCGGGCCGCTGCATACCGTTTAATGACGCGGAGGTTCTTTGCCGGGCATTAAAGGAAAGGGAGGAACTTGTGTGATTCAGATAGATTTTATTGTTGCATTTCTAGCGGCTCTGGTCGTGACTGTACTGGTCATGCCCAGCCTGATCCGCTTTTTACATAAGATTAAGTTCGGGCAAACGGAACGCGAAGAGGGGCTGGCATCTCATAAGGTTAAAAACGGTACACCGACAATGGGAGGGATCGTATTTATTCTGGTGCCGATCATCGTGTTTTCGATTCTTCGCTTCGATGCACTGCATCAGAGCAGCATTTATATAGTCATCCTTGCATATCTCGGTTATGGATTGATCGGTTTTATCGATGACTATTTGATCGTCGTAAAGAAGAATAATGAAGGATTGAAGCCTTCTTTGAAGTTTGCGATGCAGTCAGTGTTGGCTATAGTGTTTTTCCTGCTTTATCGCACGACGGCATCGACTGAAATTATCATTCCTGTCGTGAACTGGAGCTTTGATCTGGGCTGGCTGTATTTTTTCCTTGTGTTCATCATGTTTACGGCCGAAAGCAATGCTGTCAATCTGACAGACGGATTGGACGGATTATGTGCCGGAACCAGTATTGTTGCAATTTTTCCGTATATCATTTTTTCGCTTCTGCAGGGTAATCGTTCTCTAGCTTTGTTTCTGCTGTGTGTAGTTGGTTCGTTGTTAGGATATCTGCGTTATAATCTTCATCCGGCAAAGATCTTTATGGGAGACACGGGTTCTTTGGCAATTGGCGGTCTTCTGGCAGCCGTGGCAATGGTAACGAAGGAAGAACTGCTTTTGATCATCATCGGCGGAGTCTTCTTGATTGAAGTTTTGTCGGTGGTTATTCAGGTTTCTTATTTCAAAAGAACAGGCAAACGAGTATTTCGAATGGCGCCGATCCATCATCATTTCGAAATGGGCGGCATGAAAGAAACGAAGGTCGTCAGCATGCTGTGGGGCATTGGCTTCATTTGCGCACTGATCGGTTTGTTATTGGGGGTTATGTAATATGGGAGAAGTATTGGTTATCGGTGCAGCCCGCAGCGGAGTAGCCGCAGCCAGACTGTTGAAGGAACACGGCTATCAGGTAACGATGACAGACAGTCGCTGCCTGGAAGAAAAAGAGGCCCTGCAAAAGGAAGGGATTACCGTTGTGGATGGAGGACATCCACAGTGGCTGTTTGATAAATCTTGGGATTTTGTCGTAAAAAATCCCGGCATTCCTTATCGGGTCGCCATTGTTAAACATTTTGTTGAACAAAATATACCTGTATATACAGAGATTGAAATTGCTTATCGTTTTGCAAAAGGTTTCCGTTACGGTGCGGTGACCGGAACGAACGGTAAAACAACGATTACATCCCTTTTATATGAGATGGTAAAAAGAAAAGGAAAAGGAGAAGTGGCCGGCAACATCGGTTATCCTCTGTGTGAGCTGGCATCCCGTTATGGTAATCAGGAAAAAGATGTGGCTTTGGAGCTGAGCAATTTTCAGCTGCTGGGAATTGAAACATTCCGACCGACAGTAAGTGTTGTCTGTAATCTTGCACCGGATCATTTGGATTATATGGACAGTGTGGAAGCTTATTATGAAAGCAAGATGCGTATTTACGAAAACTGCAGAGCGGATGACTGGTTCCTGCGCAATGTGGATGATCCGTTGATCATGAAGTATGCACGCAATATTCCTTGCAAAGTAATCGACTTTTCTTTGACCAGAACTGATGTGGATCTGTATCGAAAAGACGGTAAGGTGTGGCTCCATGATACAATGCTGTTTTCCATTGATACATTAAAGATCGTTGGGGATTATAATGTAAGCAATGCAATGATCGCTGCCTGTATGGCATACCGGCTGGGAGTTTCACTGGAAGATATTCAGTCGGTCTGTGCACAGTTTACATCCGTGGAGCATCGTCTTGAATTTATTGGCGAAAGAGACGGCATTCGTTTTTATAATGATTCAAAGGCAACAAATACACATGCGGTTGCGGCAGCGCTGTCTTCTTTTTCATCGAATATTATCTTGCTGGCAGGCGGACATGATAAGGGCATTCCGTTTGATGATCTCAAACGATTTGATGAGCGTGTCAAACTGTGTGTTTCATTCGGAGAGACAAAAGAACTGTTCCGCCCGATCTTTACAAACTGCATATGCCGAGATACGATGAAGCAGGCATTGGATGAGGCGTGTCTGCATGCAAAAAGCGGAGATGTCATTCTGCTTTCACCAGCATGTTCAAGTTTTGATCAGTTTAAAAATTATGAAGAGAGAGGCCGTATTTTTAAAGATATGGTTCACGAGATTCTGGCGAAAGGAGCTTAGTGAATGAATTTTATTGAAATATTGAAATCAGCTCTGTATGGTATTGTGGAAGGTATTACCGAGTGGCTTCCGATCAGTTCGACCGGGCACATGATCCTGTTGGAAGAAATCCTGCCAATGCAGGTAACGCAGAGTTTTTGGGAAATGTTTTTGGTGGTGATTCAGCTTGGCGCGATCCTGGCAGTAGTCGTATTGTACTGGAACAAGCTGTTTCCGTTTAATTTTACGAATAAAAACCGTCCTTTTATTCGTTATGACATCTTTACGCTGTGGTTTAAGATCATCGTTGCCTGTATTCCTGCTGCAGTTGTCGGACTGCTTTTGGATGACTGGCTCAATGAGCATTTCTATAATTCGATTGTTGTTGCAGTAATGCTGATCCTGGTCGGTGCGGCTTTTATCTTCATTGAAAACCGCAATCGTGACCGGAGGGCTCGAGTTACATCGTTGTCTCAGATCAGTTATCTGGATGCGATCCTGATCGGGGTTTTTCAGCTCATCGCAGCAATTTTTCCGGGGACATCCCGTTCGGGAGCGACCATTATCGGAGGACTTCTGATCGGAGTAAGCCGTACGATTGCTGCTGAATTCACTTTCTTTTTGGCCATTCCGGTAATGTTCGGTGCCAGCCTGCTGAAACTGGTGAAATTCGGCTTTGCATTTACTGTACCGGAACTGCTGCTTTTGCTTGTAGGCATGCTTGTTGCTTTTGTTGTATCGATCCTTGTGATCCGTTTCTTGATGGGATATATCAAACGGCATGACTTTAAGGTTTTCGGATGGTATCGTATCGTTTTGGGAATTGTTGTTCTGCTTTACTTTTTCATTTTCTGATAAGCTGTCTTTCGGACAGCTTTTTTTCTGCATGAAAAAAGGCACGAATATCGTGCCGTTCTTTCATTTATTTTAAAATCTGGAAACCGAGTTTCTTTTTGATTTTCCGCAGCTTCTTTTCGGCAATCCTTCCGGCTTTTTCGTTTCCTTCCCGTAACACTTCGTCGACTTGTCCACTGGCAATGATTTCGCGGTAACGTTTTTGAAGATCACTAAGGAAATCAAAAACGATATCTCCTACTTCTTTCTTTAATTCACCGTATCCTTTGTTTTCAAACCGCTGTACGATGGATTCGATCGGTTCATTGCTCAATGACGAATGGATCATGAGCAGATTTGAAATGCCCGGCTGATTTTCTGGATCATAGCGGATGATACCAAGGGAATCCGTTACGGCAGATTTGATTTTGTTTCGAGCAGCAGCCGGATCATCCAGAAGATCGATCGTACCCTTTGGATTTTCTTCTGACTTGCTCATTTTTTTTGTCGGATTCTGCAGTGAATAGATTTTTGCCCCTACTTTGGGCGTTAGCGGCTGTGGCACACGGAATACGTCTCCATAGCGGTTATTGAAGCGCTCTGCCAGGTTGCGGGCAAGTTCGACATGTTGTTTCTGATCGACACCGACAGGAACATAATCTGCATCATACATGAGGATATCGGCGGCCATCAGACAAGGATAAGTGAATAAGCCTGCCGTTATGCCGGTCTCGCCCTTTGCCGTCTTGTCTTTGTATTGAGTCATGCGCTGCAGTTCGCCCATATACGTATGGCATGTCATGATCCATCCCAGTTCCGCATGCTGTCGCACATCACTTTGTAAAAACAGCGTGACTTTTTTCGGATCCAATCCGCATGCCAGGTAGAGCGCAATCAGATCTTTCGTATTCTTCTTCAGTTTTGCTGGGTCCTGAGCCACAGTAATGGCATGCAGGTTGGCAATGAAAATATACATGTCATACTCATCCTGGTACTGAACAAACTGACGGATGGCACCAATATAATTCCCTAGCGTCAAGCGTCCTGTCGGCTTAATGCCGCTTAACATTGTCTGCATAAAAATTCCTCCTAAAATAAAAAAATCCCTGTGACAGGGACGTTCTAGCACGCGGTACCACCCAGCTTACCAGCATCGTTTGCTGGTCAACTCCAGTTGTATCGGAACTACCGGAAATGCTCAAAAGCCCCATTTCGTTGTTGGTCTGTTCATCTGCTCACACCAGGTACAGACTCTCTGCGGAAGGAAGACCAAACAACTACTTATTCTTTGTCACAGCAAATTCATTAGTATCATACAACGAAAGGAATATTATGACAAGCGTTTTAAAAAAATATGGTACCTTTTGCTGAGGGAATAAGGTATAATGTTAACTAAAGGAGTGTGAACAAATAATGATCATTTTATATACATCTCCCGGATGCGCCAGCTGCCGTAAGGCAAAACAATGGTTAAAGGATAATCAGCTGCCTTTTGTAGAAAAGAATATTTTTACAACGATGCTCAAAGAAGATGAGATCAAGTACCTGCTGTCACGTTGCGAAAACGGAACAGAAGATATCATTTCAGTTCGTTCCAAGGCGTTTCAGCAGCTTGACTGTGATATTGAGGATCTTTCGGTTTCACGTCTGGTTGAGATTGTAAAGAAAAGTCCGTCTATTTTAAAGAGACCAATCATGATTTCGGAAAAAAGCATGGTTGTCGGGTATGATGATGATGAGATTACGGCAATGGTGCCGCAGGCACTGCGCAATATCGTAAAAACGACCTGCAACGAAAGCTGTCCGAATTACCCGGTCTGCGGCAAAGTGCGTGTATGTTGAAAGCTGTCAATAACGACAGCTTTTTTTATCATAACGGGCATGCAAAGATATGATATGATAAAATAAATTAAGGTGATGACTATGGAACAAGGAGCATTATTCGCGTCGAATCTGAATGAACCGTTGGCGAACCGCATGCGGCCTACTTCGTTAGATGGTTATGTCGGTCAACAGCATTTAGTGGGAAAAGGTAAAATTTTACGTCAGTTAATTGAAAACGATCTGGTTCCATCCATGATTTTCTGGGGTCCTCCGGGTATCGGAAAAACAACGCTGGCACGGATCATCGCCCATCAGACAAAAGCATCCTTTATTAATTTCAGTGCGGTAACAAGCGGAATCAAAGAAATCCGTGAGGTGATGAAACAAGCTCAGACCGCTTCGAAAATGGGGGAAAGAACAATCGTTTTTGTCGATGAAATCCACCGTTTCAATAAGGCACAGCAAGATGCTTTTCTTCCTTATGTTGAAAACGGAAGCATTATTTTGATTGGCGCAACAACGGAAAATCCGTCTTTTGAAATTAACTCGGCATTGTTATCCAGGTGTAAGGTATTTGTGTTGAAGCCGCTGTCTCAGGAAGATCTGCTGCTTCTGCTAAAGCATGCTATGTCCGCAAAAGAAGGGTTTGCAAATCGGGGCATCCTTATGGAGCAAGGATGTTTGGAGATGATTGCTTCCTTTAGTGCGGGAGATGCAAGAACGGCATTGAATACATTGGAAATGGCGGTACTGAATGCGGTAGAGGAAGAAGGCAATCTGTGTGTGAATAAGACGCTGATCGAGCAGTGCACGAGCAGGAAATCTTTTTTATATGATAAAAAAGGGGAGGAGCATTACAATTTGATCAGTGCGTTACATAAGTCGATGCGCAACAGTGATGTGCAGGCAGCCGTTTATTGGCTTGCCCGCATGCTTGAGGCCGGAGAGGATCCTTTATATGTTGCCAGAAGACTGGTACGTTTTGCGAGTGAGGATGTCGGCATGGCGGATAGCAGAGCTTTGGAAATCTGTGTTGCCGCCTATCAGGCTGCACATTATATCGGTATGCCGGAGTGCAGCGTGCATTTGACGCATGCCGTAACTTATTTGTCTTTAGCTCCGAAATCCAACGCATTATACACGGCATATGAAAGCGCAAAAGCAGATGCGTATCAAACGATGAAAGAGCCTGTGCCGCTGCAGATCAGAAATGCCGTCACTTCACTGATGAAGGATCTTCATTATGGAGAGGGTTATCGGTATGCGCATGATGAGGAGAACGCGATTACCGATATGGAATGTCTGCCGCCAAAACTGAAAGGACGCCGTTATTATGTTCCAACGCATTACGGGAGCGAGGAAAAGGTCGGCAGAAGAATGGATCAGCTTGAACAGCTCAGACATAGGAAAACAGGAAAGAAATAAAACGTTTTCATTTTTGATTCAAATATCAAAATTGGTGCTATAATGAAGATGAATCAAAAATCATACAGAGCAGGAGGGATCCTAATGAAAAAAAGAATAATAACAATATCGAGACAATTCGGAAGCGGAGGACGCGGAATCGGAAAACTGCTGGCTGATCGTCTGGACATCCCCTTTTATGACAAAGAGCTGATTGAGATGGCCAGCAAAGAGAGCGGTATAGATGAACGTATCTTCAAGAGCGAAGGCGAAGAGACCGGTCGTTTTTATCAGGTGATCGGGGCAATCGGTTATGCGCTCGGTTCACCGGCCGGAGGCATCTATGAATATTCCATCAATGATCAGTTGTATCTGGTGCAGTCAAATATCATCGAAAAGATAGCGGAGGAAGGGCCTTGTGTTATTGTCGGCCGCTGCGCTGATTATGTTTTGGAAGACCGTGAGGATGTTTTGAACATTTATCTCTGTGCAGGCATTGACGAACGTCTTCGTCGGGTTATAGACGAATACCATGTTGAAGATGCTGATGAGAACATGCTTCGTAAAGTGGACAAGAGACGCAGTAATTACTATCAGTACTATACGGATCGAATCTGGGGAAAAGCTGAAAATTATGATTTATGCATCAATACCGCTAAATTTACCCCGGATGAGATCGTTGATATGATTGTCAAAGCCTATCGAAAAGAATCTTAAAAATAATGTCGAAAGCAGACAGAATGATGTCTGCTTTTTTTAATTTTCTGAAAAAGACTATGAAAACGAAGCAAATTGTATTATAATGTACTCATGAGTCATGAAAACGATTACATTTTATTAAGGAGGAATCATTATGAGCAAAAAATTCGTGTATCTTTTTGCGGAAGGCAATGAGTCAATGCGCGAACTTCTGGGGGGTAAAGGAGCTAACCTCGCAGAGATGAGCAATCTAGGCATGCCGGTGCCTTATGGATTTACGATTACAACCGAAGCTTGTAATCAGTACTACGATGACGGCGAAATAATTAATGCCGATATTCGCAGTGAAATCGAAGAATATTTGGGAAAATTGGAAGAACAGGCACAGAAAAAATTCGGTGATACTGAAAATCCGCTGCTGGTATCAGTACGAAGCGGTGCACGTGCATCTATGCCGGGCATGATGGATACGATCTTGAACCTTGGTATGAATGACGAAGTGGTTGAAGGTGTTGCACAGCTGACGGGAAATCCTCGCTTTGCTTACGATTCTTACCGCCGTTTTATTCAGATGTACGCAGATGTTGTCATGGGACTGAATAAGTCACGCTTTGAAGAAATCATTGATGAAATCAAAAAAGAAAAAGGTATCGTGGAAGATCTTGATCTTGATGCCGACGATATGAAGAGACTGGTTGTTGAGTTTAAGCAATTTTACCGCAGTGAACTGAAGGAAGAATTCCCAAGCGATCCTCGCGTACAGTTGTTTGGCGCCATTGAAGCTGTATTCCGTTCCTGGAATAATCCGCGTGCCATATATTACCGTAAGATGAATGACATCCCGGGCAGCTGGGGAACAGCGGTCAATGTACAGATGATGGTTTTTGGAAATATGGGAAATGACTGCGGAACAGGTGTTGCCTTTACCCGAAATCCTTCTACTGGAGAAAATAAACTCTATGGTGAATTTTTGATGAATGCACAGGGAGAAGATGTTGTGGCCGGTATTCGTACACCACAGCATATCGATCAGCTGAAAGAAGTGGCCCCGGAGGCATATGAAAAGTTCGTTGAAATCTGCGGTATCCTGGAAAATCATTACCGCAACATGCAGGATATGGAATTCACCATCGAAAAAGGAAAGCTTTTCATGCTGCAGACAAGAAACGGAAAGCGTACGGCTGCCGCTGCATTGCAGATTGCCTGTGATATGGTCGATGAAGGAAAAGTTAGCATTGACGAAGCGTTAATGATGGTTGAACCGAAACAGCTGGATGCATTGCTTCATCCGATGTTTAATGCGGATGAACTGAAGGCAGCAAAACCAATCGCAAAGGCGTTGCCGGCATCTCCTGGTGCGGCTTGCGGACAGATCGTTTTTACTGCTGAAGAAGCCATTGCCGAAAGTGCAAAGGGAAGAAAAGTAATTTTGGTTCGTCTGGAAACTTCACCGGAAGACATCGAGGGTATGCATGTTTCAGAAGGAATCCTGACGGTTCGCGGCGGTATGACATCACATGCAGCTGTTGTTGCCCGCGGTATGGGGGCATGCTGTGTTTCAGGCTGCGGTGACATTGACATGCATGAAGAAGAAGGATATTTTACAGTTGGTGACAAACGCTATAACCGTGGTGACTGGCTGTCACTGGATGGATCGACGGGATCTGTTTACGGCGAAAAAATCAATACGGTTCCTGCCGAGATCAGCGGCAATTTCGAGCGCTTCATGAAATGGGCAGATGAACGTCGCTCTTTGATGATTCGCACGAATGCTGATACGTCTCGTGATGCAATGCAGGCTGTGAAATTTGGTGCAGAGGGAATCGGTCTTGTACGTACTGAACATATGTTCTTTGAAGGTGACCGTATCAAAGCCGTAAGAGAAATGATCGTTTCCAATACGGTGGAACAGCGCAAGCATGCACTGGATAAGCTGCTGCCGATGCAGAGAGGCGATTTCGAAGAAATTTATGAGGCAATGGAAGGAAGACCGGTGACTATCCGTTATTTGGATCCGCCTCTGCATGAATTCCTCCCAAAAACTTCTTATGATATTGCACAGCTGGCAAAAGACATGGGAATTGCTTTGGAAGAATTAAGAAGCGTAATTACAAGTCTGCATGAATTTAATCCGATGATGGGTCATCGCGGATGCCGCCTTGCCATTTCTTATCCTGAAATTGCCGAAATGCAGACGACAGCTGTCATTGAAGCTGCCATTAATGTACAGAATCGTCATCCGGAATGGAACATCGTTCCTGAAATCATGATTCCGTTGGTAGGAGATAAAGCAGAACTTGCTTTTGTTAAAAAAATTGTCGTTTCGACGGCGGATAAGATCATTGCCGAGAAGAATATGGATATGAAGTATAAGGTTGGTACGATGATTGAAATTCCTCGTGCTGCCCTGTTGGCTGACGAAATCGCATCTGAAGCTGAGTTCTTCTCATTCGGAACAAATGACCTTACGCAGATGACATTTGGATTCTCTCGTGATGATGCCGGAGGATTCCTGAATGATTATTATGAAAAGAAAATCTTTGAAAGCGATCCATTCGCTCATCTTGATCAAAAGGGTGTTGGAAAACTGATTCAAATGGCAACAAAGCTTGGCCGCAGCGTACGCCCGGATATTAAACTCGGTATCTGCGGTGAACACGGAGGAGATCCTGCAAGCATTGAATTCTGCCATCGTACAGGTTTGAACTATGTTTCTTGTTCGCCATACCGTGTTCCAATTGCCAGACTGGCAGCTGCACAGGCGGCAATCAAAGCTCCTCGGTCAAACGATAAATAATGAGAATATGACGAAACTTAGGAAAGCACCGCCAGGTGCTTTCCTTTTGCTTCATTGTTTTTGGTGAGCTAATGAAAGAAATAAAGAGCATCGAATGCAATCAGCATGAAGCGTAGTGCCGCTTTGAAAGATCTGCATTAAATGTATGAGGATGGTTTTCAGAGAAGGCATTTGAACCACCTCTGTGCTCATGCTATACTATCAGATAAAGACAGGAAGTGACTATGATGTACAATATCTTGGATTATATCGCATGGCGCGGCGATCTGAAGTTCTCAACTGTACCTTTTCAGGAAGTTGATGCCTTGATTCTTTGCGAACTTGCCTATGTAGAGTGGCCGTCTTCGTGTGAAGGAGAGGTTTCTCTGCCGGTAGCTTGTGAACAGTTTTTTGAAAAAGAAAGAGGAACAAACCTGGACGATCGTTATGCATACTCGCCAAATATTCCGAAACTGATTAAAGCAGTAGGAAAGGCGCAGCGATACGAGCAAATCAATATTCTTGGTTATCAGAGTGTATTTGATGAGGAACAGGAGATTCAGTTTGCGGCAGTGACATTTCGGCTTCCTAATGGTGATTTTTTTATTGCCTATCGCGGAACAGATACAAGCATTTTGGGATGGAAGGAAGACATGAAAATGACATATCAGGATGAGATTCCCTCTCAGCAGTTAGCCTGGAATTATGCGCATCGGATCTATGAGACATATTTTATGTATACCGGATTGTTTAAACGCAGACATCGCCGGGATCAGCTTCTTTATTTGGGGGGACATTCAAAGGGCGGAAATCTGGCTATGTATGCAGCTGTCAGAGAAAAAATGATTTATCCTTCATTAGCCGGCGTATATAATTTTGACGGTCCGGGATTTCGACCTTCCTTTTATGAACGCTTTGATGTGTCAGATGTTTTGCAGTATATCCATGCCTATTTGCCTTCAGATACGGTCATCGGGAGACTGTTGTCACATAAGGAACAGTTTACTGTCATCGAGGCGCAGCAGGGTGGCCTGAGCCAGCATGATCCTTTTTATTGGAGCATCCGGGGCAGCGGTTTTGTGCCGATTGAAGCATGGAGTGAAGAGAGCGACAGAATTCATGCATATATTGATAAGATTTTAATGAGCAAAGACGATGAGCAGCGAAAGATTTATATTGACCTTATATTCCGCGTTTTGAATCGTCTGGAAATTCATCATATTACGGATTTTTCGACGATGGGATTACGACAGGGAATGAATGGAATCATTGAGCTTGGATCGATGAGTCAGGAAGAACGTCATTTCATGTTTGATGTAATCAATTTCTTATGGGAACAGACACGTTCGGTATTGCTGCGGCCTAATTCTATACAAGTTCTGAAAATGAAACAAAATGAAAAGAAATAGACAAAGCAAGGGAAATGTCCATATCTTAGCGCTCTCCTCTTTACAGTGCTAATCTTGTGATTATAATAGAAACTGTAATCGGGGGATGAAGCCCGATGGAAAGATTTCATGAAGGTGCCTGAATGAAACAGGCAGTGAATGAAAGCAAGCGGAGGTGTTAGTTATGAAATTCTTCCCAAGAACAAATGATTTATTTGATACGGTATTTGATGACATGTTTACATCACCGATCTTCAATGCGCGAAACGATATGGTCATGAAGACCGATATTACGGAAAAAGACGGAAATTACATGCTGGATATGGAACTGCCGGGATGCCGGAAGGAAGATATCCATCTGGAACTGAATGACGGCTATCTGAATGTCAGTGCATCAAGGAATACGAACAAAGAAGAAAAGGACGATAAAGGCAACCTGATTCGTCAGGAGCGTTACAGCGGCAGTTTCTCACGAAGCTTCTATGTCGGAGAAAATGTAAAGGAAGAGGATATCAAGGCAAGCTATGACAACGGTGAGCTGAAGATCACATTCCCGAAAGAGACCAAAGCATTGCCGCAGAAGAAAGTTATTTCCATTGAATAAAGAGCATCTGATTGTAGTGAGTCCAAAGATTTGGACATTGTAGATTATGAACTTAAGTGAAAAGGATTGATTCCTGTATTCAACAGGCGTCAATCCTTTTTATTTTGCTGTGATTCTCTGTTTATTGTAATATTCAATATGATCTTCCTTTGCCTTTTCTAATTAGTCCAGTATGTGGAATGTACATTCGCACTGTTTTTAGTTTCTGTATTTCAACACATCTTTACACCATTAGTTTATCGTGATAGACTAATGGTGTAAAGAGATAAGGTTGGTGAAAAAATGAAAAGTAAATGGAAATTGCATGATAGAGAATATCAATTTGCTTGCATTGTCTGGCAACATGAACCGATTGCTTCCGGAGAACTGACTAAAATATGTGAAAAGGAACTGCAGTGGAAGAGAACAACGACTTATACAGTGCTGAAGAAGTTGTGTGATCGCGGGATTTTGATCAATGAGAATACAATGGTCCGCTCGTTGGTCAAAAAGGAACAGATACAGCAGGAAGAAAGTCAGAATTTTATTCAGCGCGTTTTTGATAATTCTTTTTCTTCTTTTGTGGCTTCCTTCGCAAAAGAGCGTCCTTTGTCTGAATCCGAAATACAGGCGCTGAGGGAGCTGATTGATTCTTATGAGGAGAAAAGTGTGAATAAAAATGCGCAAAAAGGGCCGACTTAAAAACAGGTGGTAAAAGAT
>OLRK01001745.1_pt1 | contig 16342 bp, 19 predicted proteins | sample 1672911 | NCBI WGS metagenome assembly OLRK01 (sample SAMEA3136736, study PRJEB25190) | human gut metagenome | biome: human gut; feature: human-associated habitat; material: faeces | place: Austria | collected 2013 | reverse complement strand
TAAAAACGTGATGCGACCTCATTCAGTACAGAATTGACATTTTTAACTTTTACATAGACTGCCCCATCCGGCATATGTTCCAGCTCTTTTGAATGTATGACACACACAGCACCGTTTTCTACTGCCGATGCCGCAAAAGAATGTCCATCATTGATCAGCCCTTCCAGGCAGAAATACATATTTCCTTTTTTGACTTTTCTTGAATCAATTGCCAGTCCGGTTATTTCGATTGCCGGTACGTCGCTGAATAGTTCATTTAGTTTCATGAAGCATCCTCCATTTCTTCCCCAAGCAGCCCGTCCTCAAAGAATTCCCGGATCCTGACATGAAGACGCCGGCAGCCTGAAACATTCACCTTTTTCACATAGACAGGGAGATATTCGCTGCTGTGTCCAAACAGCAGTCCATTTTTTTCCTGTTCAATAATCACATCGACCGTTCGCCCGATAAAATGGCTCATGTACTCGTGAGAAAGCTGATCTGACAAGGCGCTTAACCGGTGCACCCGCTCTTTTTTCACTGCGTTGCTGATCTGCCCCGGCATCACAGCCGCTGCTGTATGATCCCGTTTGGAATACGGGAAACAATGAATGAAAGAAAACTTCAGATCACTATGAACGCGTGTCAAAGCAGCTTCAAACTGCTCCTCGCTTTCCGATGGGAAACCGACGATCATATCAGTCGAAATGCTGATCATCGGCATGGCCTCACGGATTTTTTTCATACGGGAAAGATACCATTCAACATCATAAGGACGGTTCATGTTTTTTAATACAGTATTATCAGCCGCCTGTATAGGAATATGCAGATGTCGGGCAATTCGTTCTTCACCCTTCATGTAAGAGATAAAGTCATCATCTATTTCATTCATTTCGATGCTTGAGATGCGATAACGAACATTGGGCGGCGTTTCCTTAATGAGAAGTTTCAGCAGTTCCAGCAGAGTACTTCCGTGATCACGCCCATACCGTCCGGTATGAATGCCGCTTAAAACGATTTCCTCATGCCCGTGAAAAGCCATGTTTTTGGCAATACGCACGGCTTCAAGGGGATCGATGGAACGTTCGGCACCGCGGGCGAAGGGGATGATACAGTAACTGCAGAACTGGTTACACCCATCCTGTACCTTTAAGAATGCCCTTGTCTGGTGGGAAAACTCACGAATGCTCAGCGGCTCAAAAACACGGATACCGCGGGCATCTTCCAGATGGACCGATTCTTTCTTGTGCTGAGACAAAGCTGTCTGTATTCTCTTTACAAGCTCTCCTTTTCCCTGAGCGCCGATAACAACATCTGCCTGCAGCGCCAAGAGCTGTTTTGGAGACAGCGACTGCACGTAACAGCCGACAATGGCCACAAGCGCTTCAGGATTCAGCTTTCTGGCTTGATGAATACGCTGACGGCTCTTTGAAGCAGCAGTGTTCGTGACACAGCAAGTATTGATGATATAAACATCTGCTCTCTCCTTGAAAGAAACTTCGTCGAATCCCGCTTCTCTCATTTCCTCAAGATAATTCTGTGATTCGTATGTATTTACTTTACAACCAAGCGTTGCAATTGCGAATGTTGGCATTAGATCACTCCTTAATAAACAATTATACACCAAAATAAAACTGCTTCAAGCAGTTTTATTTTGGCATTGATTGATACATGTCATTTGTCAGTCGACCATTGATTCCAGCTTTTTTATCAGTCTCGGCCGAATCTCTTCAAACGTTTTCAAAAGCTCTAATACCGCTTTTTGTTCTCCGTGTAGAAGAGCATGCGAAAAACTTTGAATCTGCTCACGATCCAGTTTCAGATTCCATGGCAGGCAAAGCACTTTTTCAATTTGATTATTATACATCAAATAAAAGCGATTGATCGCTTTAAGAAACAATATCGATCTGTCGCTCATCAGATCTTTTTCAATAAAAGAAAACATTCCGAACCCGGCTTCGATCATTTGCATACCGTATAATTCCCATTGCAGCAACGGCTGATAGTGCCGCAGCTGATATTGATAGCTGGGATATGTAAATAATGCCGGTGTTTTCACATATCTGGCATTGATTTCCGGCGAAAAACAAGGCAGATAAATTTCACTTCCGTCATACTCGAAATGCTTTAATCCCTTCAGCACATCTTTGAAATCAACAAGAAGAAGGTGATTGACCTCTTCATAATGCAGTGTCGGCATATAATCACGCATACTGTCAATCGAACGATAAAGCTGCTCGTCCAGCATTTCTTTCTGCATCAATGCATCCTGTCTGGCACTCATCCAGAGCAGATCTTCATCATCCCTGATTTTACAAGGCAAGTCTCTTTCCGCGAAAAAACGTTCGATGTTTTTAGTTTTCTGCCGGTAAACCGGTACTTTTACCGCATTCTTTCCAAATTGATGCTCTAGATAAGAAAATATATCCCTCATTTCATTTCCCTCGATTCCAATTCATAGCGAATATTGGCAACTAAAGCAATTGCGGCTGTTTCCGCCCGCAATATATTCGATCCCAGTGAAATACAAGCAAAACCGCTGTTTTGGGCCTGTTCTACCTCTTCTTCGCTAAATCCCCCTTCGCAGCCGACCATCACGCTGACAGATCGGAAATTTTTGCTGCGCAGAGCCTTTCCAAGATGCGAAGAAGCTGCGTCTGAACGTTCATATGCAATCAAGTTCAGATCACTTTGATACAAATGAAGCTGCTTCATCGTGATCGGCTCTGTTATTTCAGCAATCGTCGGCCGTTTGCTTTGTTCGCAGGCTTCTTTGGCAATTGCCTGCCATCTCTTTAATTTTTTATCTGTTTTTTCCTTTAACAGTTTCACAACACTATAGCGGGACTGCAGCGGAACGATTCTGTTCACTCCCAGCTCACAGGCCTTTTGGATAGCCATGTCCCATCGTTCCCCTTTGATCAAACTCATGATCAGGGTAATCTCTGTTTCATCAGATTCGCGCTGCGTCACGACTTCAAAAGGAACTGCCGTGACCTCATTTCCGTTGATCACAATTTTCGCAAGCATGACAATGCCGCTGTTATCCGCAACCCGAACGAGTGTTTCATTCTTCATCCGCATGACATGAAGAACATGATGTGTTTGCGCCTCATCCAGCATAACCGGATGCTGCAGAGCCAATTGATCATTCACAAAATACTGCTGCATGCATCTTTACCTCAAATTTGTGATGCGCCCTTTTAGCGCTAGTGCCCGCAGCATTTTTACCTCATGCGGTTTCAAGATCCGATATTCTCCCTGGCTAAGATCGCTGCAGCCGAGAAATGCGATCTGTTTGCGGTGCAAACGCCGAACCTCATACCCCAGTGCTTCCATCATACGTTTGATCTGACGGTTCTTTCCTTCATATATCGTAAGATCAAAGCTGCATTGGTTCTTTTCTTCATCTTTTTCAGTAATCTTAAAACGGCTTGGCTGTGTCCGATATCCATCATCCAGCAAGATTCCCTCTTTTAATGCCTTCATATCTTTTCCGTTCAAAATGCCGTTGATCGTAAGATTATATGTTTTCGGAAGATGATAACGCGGGTGAATGATCTGATTGGCAAATTCGCCATCATTTGTAATGATCAATGCTCCGCTCGTATCGTAATCCAAACGACCGACCGTAAAAACACGCTCCTCTACATCCATCAAATCGATCACGGTCTGTCGACCGCGGTCATCACTGGAAGCACACAATGTTTTTTTAGGTTTATTCATTAAATAATATACTTTATTTTCACGTTCAATCACCTGTCCGTCGACAGTGATCAAATCACCTTTCTTGACCTGTGTTCCCAGCTGTGCAACGACTTCTCCATTGACTGTCACGCGGCCGTCTAAAATATATTGTTCAGCTTTGCGGCGGGAAGTGATCCCGCTCGCAGCGATAACTTTTTGTAAACGTTCCATATTCACGCCTCCCTGCTGCTGTGCTTTTCCTTTGTATTTTACACAAAAGCATCTCATTTGAAAAGCTGTTTTGCAAAGAAAGGAGAATTTTGTCATCAAAGCTTCACACTTGTTGAAAAAAGTATAACCCAAGCAGTATTGCCGCAGTGATGCCGACCAGATCTGCAATGATTCCGATATACAAAGAATTGCCTATTTTCCGTATCCCCACACTTCCAAAATAAAGTGCGATCACATAAAAAGTTGTATCTGTCGCTCCCTGCAAAATACTGCCGATAAAACCGGCCTGAGAATCGACTCCTTCGTTTATAAAGATCGTATTCAGTATCGCTAAAGAAGCATTTCCGGAAATCGGACGAAAAAAAGCCATCGGCCAGATCGAGGAAGGCACTGCAGGGATCAGTTCTTTTACATAAGTGCAGATTTGCACCATCAGCCCACTTTTATCCAACACTGCCACCATGAACAGCATGGCCAGCATTGAGGGATAAATGCTCATGAACAGTTCCATCCCCTCTTTCACACCATTCACAAAGCTCTGATAAGCATTGACATTCCGCATAAATGCTGCGGCAAATAATATTGCAATCAAAGCCGGCAGAATCCATCTATCCATGATAGTTCCACCATCTGTCTACCAAAAGTCCGACCAGCGATGCTGCAGCGGTAGACAATACAGCATACGGCAGAAATGACATTACTTGCTGAGAATGAAAAGATGATCGAATCGCAATGATAGAAGTGGAAAATAATGTGACGCCGGCCGTATTAAGAACAAGAAATGTGGTCATCGGACGGGAAGCCCTTTTTTTATCCACATTTTCATCCTGCAGCAACCGCATTGCCTTTAGACCCGCCGGCGTCGCTGCCGAACCGAGTCCGAACATATTTACGACAACATTTGTCGCTATATAAGCCAGTGCCTGCGGGTTCTTCACATCCGGAAACAGTCGCCTCAGGATTGGCCGAAACAGTTTTTCAATCATTTTTAAAACACCGGTGTCCTTAGCGACATTCAAAATGCCGTTCCAGAAACAAGTCACACAAAGCAAAGGAACCACAAAATCAAAAGTATCCTTTCCGACTTGCATCATCACCTCATTCATCGCATCAAGATTATGGTTGATCATTGCATACAATATTGAAATACTGATCGTAAATAACCAAATTCGATTCATAGCTTACCTCCATCCGTATTCATATCTGACACTGTGCTGTCCCGTTTCAGCCTGAAGCCTATATCCGTTTTTATCGATTTCTTCACTGACCTGATAATGTTCCTCTTTCGATATCGTAATTACCGCCGGCTCCTCTACTTCAAAGCTATGATGATTTAACAAATAAGTCCCCTTGTTAATCAATAACAGACTTTTAAATGATGAAAACGCCTTTTCATATTGCTCTTCATGAAATGCAAAGTCATCACTCATGCCAAATGTGACTATCACTACAGAAAGATCGTTTTTTCTGGCACTGCTGACCAATGTTCGCCCTGCCTGTTTCGTATATCCGGTCTTTCCCGCAACTGCATACTCATAATCCCTCAGCAGCCTATTTTTGTTGATCCACGTCTTCCCCTTTTCATTCGTATACGATCTGGCAGAGCTGATCGAAACAAACTGCTGGTTTTTCATTGCATAATTCATCAGTACTGCCATGTCATAGACTGTCGAAACATTACCTCCATCCGCTTCATCCAGACCGCTGGGATTGCGAAATAATGTATCATTCATCCCGATCTCCTTTGCCTTCTCATTCATCCATGCCACAAAAGTTTCTTCGCTTCCGCCAATATCTTTGGCGATGCTTGCCGCGGCATCGTTGCCGCTTCTCAGCAACAGGCCATACAGCAGATCTTTTAGCGACCAGACTTCCTTCTCGCGCAGATAGACACTGCTTCCATCCACGCTGTAGATTTCCTTGCCGATAACGATCCGACGCGAAAGAGAACTGTGTTCCAATGCCACGATCGCTGTCATGATTTTAGAAATGCTGGCTACGCTTTGCTTTTCATGCAGTCCTTCACCGGCAAGAATACGTCCGTCCTGGGCCAGGATACAGTATCGGCTGCCGGCATGAACATTTTTGTAAAAAAGCAGAGAAAAAACAGATAAAACACAAAGGAGACACAACAAGTGTTTCTTCATAAAATCACCGTTCAAGTATATGTTTCAGCATTGCTGATCTTTCACAAAAAAAGACTGTATCCTAAACAGTCTCCTTTTGCGATGTCTGCGACTGTTCTTCGAACAGTCCTTCTTCTAAGTTCATTTCCATTTTTGGCAGCTGCGGAAGCTCCTGCAGACTTTCCAGCCGAAAAGAGTCCATAAATGTATCTGTCACCTGATACAAAATAGGTCTTCCCGGAATGTCCATACGGCCTGCCTCTTCAATCAACCCTCGAGCAGTCAGTTTTTTCAGCATCATATCACACCCGACACCACGTATTTCCTCGATTTCCGCTCTGGTGATCGGCTGCTTATAGGCAATGATCGCCAAAGTCTCCATTGCTGCGGAAGAAAGCGAAGCACTCTTCACATTTGAAAACAAACGCTGTGCATACGGATAAATACTTTCCTTGGTAACAAATTTATAGTGGTTTCCGAATCGAATCAGTTCGATACCAAATTCGTCCTGCGCATATTTCTTTGAAATTTCATCCATTATGTCTTCAATTTTTTCCGGTTGCTCTTCCTCGAGACATCCTGCAAGCTGAGAAAGAGTGATGCCCTCATCTCCGCTCAAAAACAACAAGCCCTCAATGACCGGCTGCAGTTTCATACATATCCTCTCCTTTGATGATCCAAATCATTTCATCCTCATCAATCGTATAAGTAATGACCCGATGCTTGATCAGATCAAGCAAGGACAAAAAGGTGACAATGACCATACGTACATCATGGCAATCGCTGCACAGCTGAATAAAACTCATTTTTCCGCTCCAGCTCCTCAAGCGCTCCTTAATCTGATCCACGCGATCATCCACTGACATTTCATTTACTTTCATTTTTGTTTCGTAAGGATGAGTCAGAGCCATCCGGTGAAGAACCCGGCGCATGGCTTTGATCAATTCATAAGGGTTTCCCTGAATCTGATCGTTTGTCTGTTCCTTCATCCAGCGTGTGGTTTCTTCACTTAACGGTTTTTCCATCTGCATCTGACGATGTTCGTAAACATCCATCAGTTGTTCGCTGACCTCTTTGAAACGCTGGTATTCCAGCAAACGGGCAACAAGACGATCACGATGATCTTCTTCATACTCCTCAGTGATCTCCACTTTCTCTCTTGGAAGCAGTTTCTTGCTTTTATACTCTAAAAGCGAAGCAAGCTCACTGAGATACTCGGAAGCAATTTCCAGATGCATGGATTCCATCGTATCCAGATAGACCAGATATTGTTCAGTCAGAATATTCATATCAAGATCAAAAAGATCAAGCTTATTTTCCCGGATCAGATGCAGCATCAGATCCAAAGGTCCTTCAAACTGGTCGATCAATACTTTGAATTCCATGTAAAGCCCCCTTTGCATAAGTACTATTATAACAAAAGTTCAAAGTTTCGACCATAGAATTTGAAAGTATTGATCAAAAGAACGATATTATGCCCCGGCCTGTTTTCTAAAAACTTTCTCTGGCTCTCACTTATCCTTATCATTCTTAACATTTTCATTTAAATGAATCGGTCCTCCCAGGATAAGTTTTTTCCATTCACGCAGTGAAAAAGGAATTAATGGGTATAAATATGGATACTTGATCGTTTTGGTGGACATGAGCAAAACAAAGTGAATGCCTATTCCAAGACTCAAGCCTGCAACACCGCCAAACAAAGCCAGCAGTGAGATCATGACTCGCATCCATTTATTGGCAAGTGAAAGCTCATATCCAGGTGTCAATAAAGTTCCTATATTCGATATAGCCACCATGATCAGGATTTCCTTGCTGTAGGCACCGATGCTGATTGCCATGTCACCGAGTGCAAAAACAGCAATAAAGCTCATGATGCTCGAGAGAATGGTCGGCGTATGGATCAGGGACTGCCTGATCCATTCAACAACAAGATCCACAATCAGGATCTGGACGCCGAATGAAATCGGATCCAGGTCATCAATCAGCGGAATCTGCAGAAACGTCCGGTTATAGTTCATCGACAAAACGATCCAGACAGGCAAAAGATACAGTGACACTGCCATGCCAAGCATCCGCACAACCCGTGTCAGAAAGGCAACCATTGTCGTCTGTGTAAATTCCTCCATCTGTTTGGACTGGTCAAAAAATGTGGTAGGAAGGATGATGGCGCTTGGGCTATTATCAACAATAACGCAGAGGTAACCGCGCAGCAAATGAATAGCACAGATATCCGGACGTTCGCTGTAGCGTACATGAGGATAGGGATTCCATGTCTTTCCATACAGTTCCTCACACAAGTTACGCTCCGAGAGGATCTCTATGCCATTCATGGCATTGATTCTGGTTTCAAAATCGGCAAGTACATCCGGATCCACGACACCGTCAATATAAGCATACACGATATCCGTCCGTGTCATGTTCCCTTTCTGAACCGCAACCATCCGCAAACGGGGATCTCGGATACGACGCCGGATCAATCCGACATTCAAAATGATGTTTTCAACAAAGCCGTCATGTGATCCGCGGATGCTCCTTTCCACGCTTGGTTCTGCATTCGGTCTGGACGGATAATTTCGCACCTCAACACAGTAAAATGCCGCATGTCCCTCTAAAAGGACCATGCATTGCCCGCTGAGCATATTTGTTACGGCTTTTTCTTCATCATACACTGCTTCCACCGCTGCCGGAAACAGTGTCAGCTCTAAAGTATTTGCGGCGCTGAGCACAAAGCTTTCACTTACTGTTGCCAGAAGAGATGCATCGCTCAGCGAGGATAAAAAAATCAAAACGCCATGCAGGCCGGTCACCTCAATATCACGAAACACTACGTCAAAACTGCCGGCAAAGCGGCGATGCAGAATTTCTCTTCTTTGGACCAATGTTTTCATGATTTCGGTTTAAACACGACAGCCGTGACAAATGCAAAAAAAATTCCTGCCGTGATTCCTCCTGCCGTCATATCAAAGGGACCCAGCAAAATCCCGAGCAATCCTTTATCCTGAGCCGCTGCTAAAGCTCCGTGAACCAGTGAGTGACCAAAGCTGGTGATCGGAAGGGCAGCTCCTGCATGACAATATTTTAAAAGCCAGTCATAGATATGAAACAAATCCAGGGCTGCACCGATGATAACAAAAAGCGAAGTAATATGACCGGCTGTCAGCTTGCTGTGATCATAAAGGATCTGTCCTGCCAGGCAGATGGAACCACAGCACAGAAAAGCAGATAACAAGTCCATTTTAATCCCTCCTTTGATATTCGATCGCATGAGCAATGCATGGAATGCTTTGTTTCTGATATGTGGCAACGGGAGAAAGCAGCGCCCCCGAAGCAATGACTAAAGCGCGGTCAATCTGTTTTGCGAGAATTTTATGAAACACATCAGCGATAGTGACACACATTGCACAGGCACATCCGCTTCCGCCGCAGAAAACCCCCTTTTCATCCTTTCGATAAATCATTTTGCCGCAGTCATTGAACCGTTCGTCAACGACAATTCCGTCCTGCATCAACAGCTCGTTTAAAAAGGCAAAACCGGACTGTGAAAGATCTCCGCTTAATATCAAATCATAATCCTCCACCCTGCTGCCTGTAAATTCCAGATGTCGTTTTAATGTATCATACACTGCCGGCGCCATTGCATTGCCCATGTCACTGGCATCAAAAAAATGCCAGTCAATGATCCGGCCGGCAGTAAACCGGCGGATCCCGATATTGCTTTTTTCCCTTGACAGCAGAAATGCTCCTGCACCTGTTACCGTTGTTGTCGTTGTTTCTTTTTTCTGCACACCGTATTCATTGGGAAAACGATACTGTCGTTCCGCACAGGCATTATGACTCGAGGTAAAGGCCAGTGCATGTTCGGCCTGCTTTGACTGTATCATCATCGCTGCAACAGCAGCAGCCAGCGAAGATGTTGCACAGGCCGCATAAACGCCGATCAGATCGGTTTCCAGTTCTCTTGCAAAATAATGTGTCGTCATCAGCTGATTCATCAAATCTCCGCCAACAGCAACATCGATGTCGCAGGGACGAAGCAAAGCTTTGCGCAGCGTAATGTCACAGGCTCTTCTTAATAATGAAATTTCCGCTTTCTCGAATGAATCTTCTCCGTCATACAAGTCTTTGCTGACATAATCAAATCGTTCTCCATAAGGCCCTTTTCCTTCCAGCGGACCCGCACAGGCTGCAAAAGCATTGATATAAACATCCTGAAATTCCCATGTTTTCATATAAGTCCTCCGAAAAAAATATATCTGAGTGAAGCAAATATGACCGCGGATACGATCCCATATGTCAAAACGCTGCCAGCCAATTTAAACATGCCGGTACCTATGCCGTGGATCCATCCTTCACTTTTTCCTTCCAGTGCGCTGGAGGTCAATGAATTGGCAAAGCCGCAGATGGGAACAAACAGTCCCGCTCCGCATTTTTGGGCAATTTTGTCGTAAACTCCCAGGCCCGTCAACAAAGACGAAATCAGCATGACCGTTACCGATACCATTGTTAAAGCATCCGATGGAGACATATCAAGAACATTCATATAAAACCGCAGCAAAAGCTGCCCGAGCATACCGATGATTCCCCCGCTCACAAACGCTGTCACTTCATGCTTTCCATGCGCCGGCTTCGGCATATGATGTTTGACGCTCTTCTTCAGTCTTCTTTCATTCATTGCATCACTCCTATTGCTAGTATGCTCCTTTTTGTCCTATTCACTCAAAAAAGCAGGCAGGCTTTACTTATTCTTGCTTTACAAAGGAATTGTGCTACACTATGAAAATAAGATACATCGGATAAGGAGAACAAGCATGCAGAAAAAATTAAACTCTACGATCCTGTATAAAGGAAATATCTTTACGTTGAGCAAAGACAAGGTAAAAATAGAGAATCAAATGATCATAGAACGAGATGTCATTCATCATAACGGCGGCTGCGCGATCATTGCCTGCAAAGATGACTGTCTTTTGATGGTTCGCCAGTACCGTTATGCAGCACAGCAGGAGCTCTACGAAATACCTGCCGGAAAAATAGAAGCCGGGGAAGATCCCGCACAGTGTGCAATACGGGAATTCGAAGAAGAGACCGGCTATGCATGTACCAGGATGCAGCCGTTATTCTCATTTTACTCTACCCCCGGATTTTGTACTGAGGTCATCCATCTTTTTGAAGCGGATCACCTGTATCGTCCCGCACACAAACGAGCAATGGATGACGATGAATGCATAGAAATCGCATGGGTCCCTATTGCGGAGCTTTACAGACAGCTTCAAAGCGGTATGCTTAAAGATGCAAAAACTATTATCGCCCTTCAGCATGTTTTGCTGAAGAATTCCTGATATCACGCAAAATAACGTTACAAAGGCTTGAAAAAAGCCTTTTTTACTTCTCGGCAGACACGAATTTATAATATAATAAGTCTGTGAAAATGAAACGCTGAAACAGAAAGGTGGTTTCCTTAATGAATTTTGTCTTCATATCACCCAATTTTCCGGAAAACTATTGGATGTTTTGCCGCGGGTTAAAAAAATACGGAGCAACTGTCCTGGCAATCGTCGATTGTCCTTATGACTCTCTCAGTGACCAGCTCAAGGAATATATCGATGAATGCTATGTTGTCTCTTCTCTTGCCGATTATGACGAATTGATCCGGGCCATGGGTTATTTTACATACCGGTACGGAAAAATCGACTGGGTCGAATCAAACAATGAGTTCTGGCTGGCACAGGACGCTCGTCTGCGCAGAGATTTTCATATCACGACCGGAATCACAATTGATCACATAGCAGATTTTCAATCAAAATCAAGAATGAAATACTTTTACGAAAAAGCCGGTATTCCATGTGCCCGCTGGCAAAAAGCGGAAAGCGCTGAAAAAGCCATTGAATTCGCGAACACATACGGTTATCCGATCATCTGCAAGCCGGATGTCGGCGTCGGTGCTTCCAACACTTTTAAACTGTCTGACGAAGCCGACATCATTCGCTGTTTTTCCGAACCGTTTGAACAGGACATGCTCATAGAAGAATTCATACCCGGGGAGTGTTTTACATTTGACGGAATCACAAACAGCAAAAAAGAGATTCAGTTTGCCACCAGTCACCATTATGTCGGTTCCATCATGGACTCTGTCAACGAGCAGGACAGCATTGGCTGTTACTCCCTGATTGACATACCAGAAGACATCATGGATATCGGAACACGATGCGTCCAGTCTTTCCCGACTCAAAGCCGTTTTTTTCATTTTGAATTTTTCAGACTGAGTGAAGATCGAGACGGACTTGGCAAAAAAGGAACGATTTTAGGCCTGGAAGTCAACATGCGTCCTCCCGGAGGATTTCTTCCTGATATGATTAATTTTGCCAATGATTTCGATATTTATGAAATATGGGCACAGATCATGATCGAGGATCATATCCTGATTCCTCCTCATCATCGTCACAGCTGTGCTTTTGCCGGCAGAAGAGATAACGTATCATACGCCCATACTGAATTTGAAATCAGTTCCCGTTATCGTGCCCAATTGAAAATGATGCAGCGTTTGCCGCAGGCACTTGCCAGCGCCATGGGAAATACAGTCAGTGTTGCCGTATTTGATACGATGGAAGAAGTAACAGAATTTTTTAAATATGCATTGGAGAAAAAACATGGAAATTAAAGCAGTAATTTTTGATATGGACGGAACTTTATTTGACAGTGAGCGACTGGCACAACGCATCTGGTATCAGCTGGGAGAAGAATTTGAGCTTCCTGTTTGTGATGCTTTTCTGCGCGATCTCGCAGGAAGGGACTGGAACAGTGCTGCTCCGGTCTTTGCAAAATACTTTCCAAAAGAGTGGCCGCTGCAACAAGTAAAAGACCGTCAGCGAGTACTGTTCGAAGAGTTTTATGCAACCCAGGGAGCTGATCCCAAACCCGGATTCTATGAGATTTTATCATTCCTCAAACAAAGACAAATACCGATGGCCATTGCAACTTCCGCATTCATGAAATGTGTGCAGGCCAATCTGAAACACGCAGACGCAAACGACTACTTTGATGCGATCGTAACCGGTTATGATCCGGAAGTAAAAGCAGGCAAACCGGCGCCGGACATTTATCTCTGTGCGGCACGCCGGCTGCAGGTACCGATTGAAAACTGTATCGTTGTCGAAGACTCTCCCACAGGCATTCTGGCTGCCGCTAATGCGGGTGCTTACCCTTTATTGATCCCGGATGCGGCAAAAGTAGATGACGATATTCGTTCCAAGGCAACCTGGATCCTGGAACGATTAGATCAGATGATCCCTTTATTTGACAAGGAGGCGGAAATCAAATGATATTCAAGAAGAATGTTTGGCTCACTCCTTTCAACATGGAACGTACGCTTCATATTTATGTTCCTGATGATGCTGAAAACAACACTCAGCGTTATCCGGTGCTGTACATGTTTGACGGTCACAATTTATTTGAAGACAGCGAAGCAACCTATGGCAAAAGCTGGGGACTCAAGGATTATCTGGATGAACACCGTGAAAAACTAATCGTGATCGGCATGGAATGCAACCATGAAGGAAACAGCCGCCTGTCCGAATACTCTCCATTCCACTTCTACGACCGTAATCTCGGCATGATCGAAGGGTTTGGCAAAGAAACGATGGAATGGATCGTTCATGAACTGAAACCATTGATTGATCAAGAGCTCCCTACTCTTCCTGATCGTCCGAATACATGGATTGCAGGAAGCTCTATGGGAGGTTTAATGTCTCTTTATTCCATTACCCGTTATAACACTGTCTTCTCCAAGGCTGCCTGCCTTTCCCCTTTTCTTGCGCCGATGCGAAAAGAAATGATGGATGAATGCAGACATCCGCTGTTTCCTCAGACATCTGTTTATCTGTCTTGGGGCAGCAATGAGACCCGTTCAAAACGCAGCTTTGCTTATATCAGTAAAGTAAATCTGGAAATGGCAAACATTTTGAATCAGCAAGACATCGATCTCTATCTTAATCTTGTTGTCGGCGGTCAGCACTGCGAAGCCTGCTGGGAAAAGGAAATTCCAGTATTTATGAATTTTTTCAAAAAATAGGCACTTGCACAGTGCCTTTTTTCTTCCTATAATAAAATACCGAGGTGAAGCAAATGGACAGAAGCGTAAAAGTAAAGGAACTTCATCCGATCACATCGCAGCGCATGATCATAATTTCAGACATTCACGGCAATCTGAATACATTCAAAAAATTGTTATGCAGAACTGGTTACGATCTTAATAACGATCATTTGTTCCTGCTTGGCGATCTGATGGAAAAAGGACCGGACAATCTGGCTACTTTAAGGTTTATCATGGAGCTTGCTCAACATGAAAACGTCCATGTTTTAATGGGAAACTGCGATTTTGTCTGTAAAAATATAGTTCACTATTATAATCTTGAATTCTTAAAAGGAATCCTGATGGAACGAAAAGAAAGCATCCTGCATGAAATGGCGGCTCAGCTTCAGATTCATATTGACAGCAACAGCGATATGCATCATATCTGTGATGTATTGCTGGAACATTTTGAACAAGAATTAAAATGGGTCGATACACTGCCGCAGGTCATTAGCTGCGGCAATTATATTTTTGCCCATTCCGGCATCATGGATGAAGAACATTACGGCAGCGATTTTCGCGAAGTACTGGTTTACCCCCATTTTCTTTTAAAAGGCGATTCTTTCCAACGCTATGTCATCGTCGGGCACATGCCGGTAAGCGAATACTGCCAGGGTATTGCCAATTTCTCTCCGATTATCAATGAGCGCAAGCACATCATTTCAATAGATGGAGGAAATATTGTCAAAAAAGCCGGACAATTGAATGCCTTTATCATTGAAAGGGATAAATTTTCATATGTAAGTGCCGATGAACTTCCTATCGTTCATGCGGCATGTGACGTTACACCTGAAAATCGTGAACCGCTGTTTATAACCTGGCGTGAAAGTGAAGTCAGGATCCTGAAGAAAGACAAAAATCGGGATTATTGTCTCCATCTTGCCAGCAAAAGAAAACTATGGATCGATCACGCTTTTCTTCACGAACAAAACGGCATATGGAAGGCAGATGATTTTACCACATATCAGATGCCCTTAAAACGAGGAGAGGCGCTTTCTCTCGTTCAACACTACGGTGCATACGCCATCATAAAAAAAGAAGGAATCCTGGGCTGGTGCCATGCAAGACACCTTTGCCGGTGATTCCTTTTTTGTTTATTTATACAGTTCTGACAATTTAGCGCAGAATAAGTCAACAGCCTCGGTCGATGTATCCCAGGAAGTAACGATACGGATTGCCGTATGATCGTCGTCTATTTTTTGCCAGTCACCAAGCTCAAACTGCTCCCGCAGCTTTTCTAATGCTTCGTTTTCCAGAATCGGAAAAATCTGATTTGTCTCTGACTCGATCAACATACGGATACCGCATGCCTTCATTGCTTCCGCAATCTTCTGTGCCATTTCATTGGCGTGAGATGCAAGGCGCATATATAAGCCGTTTGACAGCAAAACATCAAACTGCAGACCGAGCAGACGTCCTTTAGCCAGCATACCGCCGTTTTGTTTAATATGATAACGGAAATCAGGCTTCAACTGATCATTTACGATTACCAGTGCCTCGCCAAATAAAGCTCCGTTTTTTGTTCCTCCGATATAAAACACATCACACAGTTTCGGCAGATCGCTTAACTTCAGATCATTATGCTGTGCGCACAGCGCATTTCCCAAACGCGCTCCGTCCAAAAACAGATATAATCCTTTTTCATGGCATAGATCACTGATTGCCTTCAGCTGATCATAAGTATAATATGTTCCCAGTTCGGTCGCATCTGAAAGATAGACCATGGCCGGTTTCACCATGTGTTCATCTGTATGTGAAGCCAAGATTGCTTCAATATCTTCACATGTTACTCTTCCCTGATCCCCTTTTCCATAAAGCACTTTGTGACCACTGTTTTCAATTGCCCCTGTCTCATGCACATTGATATGACCGCTTTCTACCGTAATGACTGCCTCATGCGGACGTAGCGAAGCGGCAATCACTGTTTTGTTGCACTGTGTGCCTCCAACGAGAAAATGGACATCACACGCTTCATAATCAATCTCTTTTTTTATTTTTTCCGCTGCCTTTGCACAGTAATCATCCAGGCCGTAGCCGCAACTTTGCAGATGATTTGTTTCCAGCAGCCGGCACATGATTTCATCACATGCCCCTTCACTGTAATCATTTACAAATGAAATCATTTTTAACCCTTCTTTCCAAACATCCTTTTATTAGGATACCACATCGCATGTCATATGAAAATACCTTCTTT
>OLRK01001743.1_pt1 | contig 16366 bp, 12 predicted proteins | sample 1672911 | NCBI WGS metagenome assembly OLRK01 (sample SAMEA3136736, study PRJEB25190) | human gut metagenome | biome: human gut; feature: human-associated habitat; material: faeces | place: Austria | collected 2013 | reverse complement strand
ATGTGTTAGGCACGCCGCCAGCGTTCATCCTGAGCCAGGATCAAACTCTCATGTTGTAGTTTTTCCTTAATTCAGAATGACAACTAGCATTCGTTATCATTCCCGTTGTTACTTGGTTTTTGTTCTTAAAAATTCTCAATTGAATTTTCGGGATTGTCTTATTATTCAGTTATCAATGTTCTGTTGCTTGTTTCCAGCAACTTTTATATCTTATCATACTCAGTTGCTTTTGTCAAGAACTTTTTTAACTTTTTTCAAAGTTTTTTATTTTGTTTCGCTGTCTTTGTTTTTTTCTCGCTGACAGCTTATCTAGCTTATCACATTCAAATCTGTTTGTCAAGAACTTTTTTGAAGTTTTTTAAGCTTTTTTATTTTGTTGCTGCCGCTCTCGCGACAGCTATGATAGAATATCATACCACCTTTCCTTTGTCAACACTTTTTTGAAGTTTTTTCCAAATTATTTTTTATTAAACTCTCCGGCCCATTCAAAGCCCTTTTTAGCCATGATGACCGCAATAATTTCATTGATCACTGCCGCTGCGGCAATAGTACCCTGGATAATCTGAGCACATTCCGGCGCCGGCTGAGCCAAAACTGAAACGGCTATTCCGGTAAATACGAGTGAAACACCCGAATGCGGCAACAGAGTAAATCCAAGATATTTTTTTACAGTCTTTGGCGACTTCATGACAGATGCGCCAAAAAATGCGCCAAAATATTTGCCGAAGGCTCTTGATATAATATAAATTGCCGTAAACAGTCCCGCCCCTAAAATCAAATGATAATCCAGCGGTGCTCCGAGATTTAAAATAACAACAACCATAGCGATACTAAGCACCGGATTAAATGCATCCATCAGCTGAGCCAATCTTTCTTCACTGATAATATTGGAAAATGCCGCCGAAAAAGCCATACCTATAAGCATAAAATTTAAAACCGGCTTTGGCATTACAATATTATTGAAGAAAAATCCAACGGCACTTGTACATAAAATTGACACAAGCAAAATTGCAAGCACAGCACTGCTGCTTCTTTCTTTTTTCAAAATAAAGCCCGCCGCTATACCGCATACAGCGCCAATAACCAAAGGAAGAATAACAATCAAAGGAATCATATACGCCGGCATATTTCCCGATGATAAATTTCCGGCAACAATGGCAATTGTCGTAAAAAAGACAATACAGCCGACGATATCATCTAAAGCAGCCATCGGTATAAGCGTTTTTGTTACCGGACCGTCCGTTTTAAATTCGCGCACAACGGACAATGCCGGTGCCGGTGCTGTCGCCAATGCAATACCGCCGAAAATAAATGCCAGATACACTGGAATATCCATCGCATAAAATGCAATGCCAAATACTAAAGTCACAACAAAAAAGTACCAAGCGACTGTGTCAGTGTTGTCACAATAATCGCCTTGCCGGATTTTTTAATTTTTCCCCACACAAGCTCTGTACCGATCATCAGACCGACCGCACATTCCAAAATATGAACAAGTGTCTGATACCATCCGGCATCTAAAAGACTTTGATCCACAAGCGCCACCGCATGCGGTCCCAAAATCATTCCTGCAATCAGCCAGCCTAAAATCGCCGGCAGTTTTAATTTTGAAACAAGCTTTCCAACTAAGCACGCCAGCACAACCGCCAGCAGTAATTTTATAAATGCAGTAAACATCTTTACGCCTCCTAATTATTCTTCTTTATACGCAACCCCATACAATACCATATCCAGCAATTCTGACAGCCGAACCTCATGGAACTCAATCAGCTGCCGGATATCTGCTCTTGCGATACACATTTCCCTAAAATAACCATTATACATTTCCTGAAACATAATTAAATAATCTACAACCTTTTCAACGGTCACCCCTTCTCTAAGATGAAGCTTCGCCAATATTTTCGTATAACACGCTCTAAGGCAATCATTATACCGGCCTCTCAGCTGCCTCACTTCCTCCAAAAGATGGGGCGGCGGAATCAGCATACTGCTAAAGAAAATATATTCATAATATGGATATTCTTCAAAAAAGCGCTGCCTCACATTAAGCACAGCACTGATATTCTCCCAGACGCCGCCGCCACTATATTCCCCGGCTTCAATACACTTTGTCATTGCCTCGTAACACCGTCTCACACATATGAGATAGAGCTCATCTTTATTTTTAAAATTATGATAAATAAGCCCTTTGGAAATCTGGTGTTCATGGCATATCGTATTTAAAGAAGCGGTTTCATAGCTCTTTGTGCCAAACTCGGCAATCGCCGCCTGAATAATCTTCTCGCGTGTCAGCTTTGTTTTTTCTTCCTTTTTCATATTTCCTCCTTATAGACTATACAGTCAATAATATCGTAAACAGACCACTCGGTCAATAATTTTGAAACAAAAAATCTGAGTCATCCGCCTCTACAGACAACCCAGATTTTTACTTACATTAATATCTTTCCTATATTCACGATTATAGCCATCAAATAGTTATTATTATAAAGAAAGCTTAAAAATATACTATCATTAATCTGGCGAAAAACCTCCATGCCCCACGATGTTCCCCCAAAGGCTGTGATAATAATAAAGAAAAACCATATTGTCATCAGACCATTGAGCACACCAAACAAAAATCCTCCGAGCTTATTCAGGCCATGCAGCACCGGAAGGGCAACAACAGCACTAAGCGCAAGCTCTGCCATTTTTAAAAGAATAAAAGCAATAATAAACAGAATCACAAAAGCAATTGCCTTAATAATAATCATCGTTATGTAATCGGCAATATACACTGCAAAATCCGAAATCCCCAAAGCCTCATAAATTTTTCCGTTATTATTTTCAATGAGGCCATCCTTGATGCTGTCCGGAAAAGGCAGCTTTTTAATCGCTTCAATCTGCTCTGTCACATTATCCGCCGTCGTTTCAAGTTCCTGACTAAGCACAGCCGAAACCTGCCCATGAATCCCGTCATACACCGGTGTCGTTTTCAAAAATTTCGCACCGTAAGGCGAACCAAAGGACGCAAGCGCCAGCGAGGCAAATATAATAAAGGTAGAAAATACAGCTCTGACAAGTCCTTTCCTCAGCCCGTTGAACATTCCAAAAAGTAAAATAACAATAGCTGCAATCAATACAATGTTCATTTTTTTACACAAACACCTTTCTAATCCGTCAAAAATACGGTTTCTTCTGTTATTTCAATTTAATTTCCTGAATTGCCGTCTCATCCACAAGAATATATTCATCCTTCGTCTTTTTCGGCATCAGATTATATATCTTATTTTCAAATGTATATCTGAACTTTTCCTTACCCTGATATGTCATCATCAGGCACTCATAATCGTTATACATCACAATTTCATTTTCTGTACAGTCAATATTGTGGTATTCGAAATCAAAATCCTGTTCAAGGTAAAGCGCTCCGCCGTTTGTATAAATCTGCATTTTATAAGGCATCACCGTCTCTGTATCACCCGACGGCTGACTTACAGACTGACTTTGACTTGTCCCGGCCGTTTCCCCGGCTTCCTCAACGATCAGATGCGCGCCATCTGCCGCCAAATCCGCGGCAGATGTATCTGACACTGCCACATCCGAAGCAACTGTGTCCGACAGCGCATCCGTTTCATTCATTTGACCACCGGCATTATTTTTGAATACAAAACCGATATACTGTTCGTTATAAAAGACACTCTTGATTTCCTGCTCAAAAGACTTATCAAGCAGCTCCTTCGGCGTATCCTTCATGGAATAAATCTTAAATCCGCTGTCGCCAAAGGCAACAAGTGTGTTATTGTTGATAAAATCCATCTTCGGCACAATCATATCAATCGAAAATTCATCGACCGCGTTGCTGTCAGCGCTCTGTGTCGCCTTGCCGAATTTATAAAAGGCAATCTTTGAAGAAATTTCTCCGTCATTGACAACCATATAGCTGACCGCCAGTTTTGTACCATCATCCGAAATGGCAAAGTCCATCGGATAGCCTGTCTGAGATATAGATACTTTAATATCCACAAGCTTATTGCCTTTCGTATCGTACATATTAATATAGCTGGCATCTGACGCAGACAAAATCACAGCAGTCACGCCCTGCTCTGACACATCAACATTGGCAATCGGATACGTTGCTTCAATGACAGCCACCTGACCGGCCTGATTAAAAATACGGAGCTGATTAGAACCGATATCGGCAATCGCCATAAACTTATCACAGGAAGCAATTTTTGCATTGGCCATCTCAAAGGTCTGATTCCACAAGGTCTTCCCCTTCTTATCTGAATAAGACGCCCCATCCTTGCTGTAACGGATCAGCCCATCGCCAACGACATGATAATTGACAGAAACATCATCATTTTTATCAATAATATCCAGCACCTCATAGGTATTATATCCACTGTTGAGCCTTATCACGCCGACAACAAGCACCGCCGCAAATAAAATAACGCCAACATAAATAATAAGCCACATCCGTGCTTTTTTATCGCCGGCCTGAACATTTTCTATAAAATTAGACCATCTTAGCTTTATTTTGTTTAACATTTGTATTTCTCTTTTCTTATAAACAGGGACAGCGCCTGATAAAACAGTCACTGTACAATTCACAGCTTTCGAATCCACTATACCACACTTTATTAAAGATATCACTAATATTTTTTAAAGATTTTGTGAGCAATGTGTGCCGCGCCTTAAAATATATACACTATTATGGAAGCGTGATTGTCATTCCCGGATAAATCTTATCTGCATCTGTGATCCCATTGATTCTGCATATTTCATCAATATAAGAAATACTGTTGTAAAAACGCCGGCTGATGGCTGCCAAAGTATCGCCGCCGGCAACCGTATAACTTGTGCCGGCAATGGCTGTCGGCTGCATCACCGGTGCCGATACATCGTCTGTGATACTGTCTTTATCGTCGTCGCCGCTTACTGTACGATCTGCGCCGGACGCACCGCCTGTACCAACCGCACCATCACCTGCCGCATCGTCCGCTGTCCCATCAGTACCTTCCGCATTTCCAGACACACTGTCCGGGCTGCCGCCCGCACCGTCTGTATTGCCAACCGCACCATCTGTATTGTCGGCCGCGCCATCTGCCATATCACCGGCGGCATCCCGCTGCCCCTCATTCTCTGCTATTTTTCCGAAATTCTCCCCAAACGCACCGACAGGCACATCCGAAGACGCCTCAAAATCCGTCGGCTGTTGTATTTTTTCATTTTCACGGCGGACAACCATCGCACCGGCCGCCACAACTAAAAGGAACACTGCCGCCGAAGCATACCGTGTCATTTTCCGCATCGCTTCCGGCGTATGCTTAAAAAGCTTCTTCGCACTTATTTCCTGCTTATGCTGTGCGAGCTTTTCCCGCGCCTCGCTGACTGTATTAACAGCATCCTCCAACGGTGTCTTCTCATGTCCTGCCTCAACCATGTAATTTTGCATCGCCTCATTGCGCTCGTAATAAATGTAATAGCCCTCCTGCCGCACAAGCTCGCCGCCCCGGTAAATATAGAAAGCCTCCTCGTCATCCAGCGGGTCGGCAACAAAAAGTGTCTTGCCCTCGCCCGGAAAGTTATCCACATGAAGCTTCGTGATTTTTTCCGTTATCCTCAGAGATTTCCCCGGACGTGTTAAAAACCACCCAATAACTTTTGTTTCCCCAAAATACTTTTTAATATCATCGTAGATTGACGACCATATACTGCTCGTAAAGCCAATATGCTCATCCTGGATATTGACCTGACGGGCCGCTACAGCACCGCTGACAAAAACAACCGCCGTATCTTCATCGGAAGCCGTATCACCCAAAAGTATCGCAAGACGTTCCTCCTGCGGCGTCTCCTGTGCAACCTGATTAAGGTACGTCACAACATAATCTTCCACGTAAATTTTAATCCGATTGTCCGGTCTGCCTATCTGTCTGATATTTTTAGGCAGCTTTAAGTGACTTTTGCTCTCGTCATATTTAATTTCTACCATAGCCTCACCTTCCGGCACAAGCATAACACAAAGAGCGGTTTTTATTTATCAAAAGCTGTCACCTTAAAGTTTATATCGTCCAAGCTTTTTCGCAAGAAATCGTGATTATTTTTTCCGAAAACGGATATACTTTAAAAAAATTATAATTTCGGAGATTGTTATGTCTGTCTTAAAAAAACGCAGCGGCTACTATTTTATAGATTCAAACGGTCACAGCGCCGCCGAAAACTTTTACCGTCATTTTAAAGAGATTATTTTTTGCAGCCAAAAGCCCCGTTTTTGTCAAAGCCGCTCAAAAAATCCCCTCGTTTTCCTGTGTATAGGCACACCGCTGATTGCCGGCGACAGCTTCGGACCGATGACAGGCAGCGCGCTTTGCAAGCGCGGAATACCCAACGTTTATGGCACGCTCGCAAGCCCTGTCCACGCACAAAACATCGAATTTTACCGCAAAATGATTAGACGCAAATACCATCATCCAACAATTATCGCCATTGACGCCGCCATCGGCACAAAAGCACAGGAAGGACTTATCACTGTCCGCCGGGGCGCCCTGCGCCCCGGCAGCGGCCTCGGAAAACATATTCCGCCAATCGGAAGCATCGAAATCACAGGTATCTTTGAAGATATCGAAAAAAGTGCCTGCACCAATCTTGCCGGGACACTGAGCCATATCATTGCCGATGGAATCACGTATTTTTTAACCAATTTACCGTTTTGACATCATTTGAACACAAATTGTTCACATTTTTTCACTATACTAACAGTGTAGGAATTTTTTCATACACATTCATAACCCCTCTCAAGCCCTCGGTGTATCCCCATACACCGGGGGCTTTCCCTTTTTTGTTTCATAGGAAAGTCCAAAGAACTTTCCTATGAAACAAAAAAATTTAGGGGAAACAGTGATTCAGGCGAATCACTGTTTCCCCCACTTGTGACTATCTATTCATGACAGCCGCTTTTCATCAGGAAAATATTATCCCTATTATTTAATACCATAGCTTTCGCAGAGTTTTTTGAACTCATCAGAATCTGCAAAGCCATTGAAAACATGTTCACGGCTCTTGCCTTCTTTAAGAACTTTAACCCAGCTGTTAAGTCCTGCAGGATCAGCTTCTCTGTCCATAAATACACGGTACATTGTTTTGACAAATTCTTCGTCTGAAAGATTTCTATTCTTAAATTCATCGGAGAATACAAAACCATAAGCTGCCTGTTTTGCTGTATTTTTACCTGTTAAAATCTGATTGCACCAAGCATTGATGCCAGCCTCATCACCTTTACGGCCAAGGCAGAACTTATAGCATCGTGCAATAAACTTTGTTACATTTTCATTCTGATCCATCGGCGCTGTCAGAGTAACATTGCCGCGGATAATGCCATAGTCATTGCATATCTTTGTGAATTCATCAGATTCGGCAAAGCCTTTAAAAACATAGAGTCTTGACATACCGCTATCAAGAACTTTCTGCCATGCCGCAAGTCCTTCAGAATCGGCTTCTCTGTCGAGGAAAGTTCTGTATAATACAGCAATATATTCTTTATCACTTAAGTTGCGTTTCTTAAATTCAGGGCTTTCAATAAATCCCTGGGCAACCTTTGCTCCTGATTCTTTTTTGCTCTTAAGCACTTCTGTCCAGCTGTCAAGACCTGCAGGATCCGGTTTGCGTCCTAAAAGATGCTTATAAAGACGAGCAACAAATTCTCTAACCAGGTCTTTGGCTTCGATAGTCACTTCATTGCTTGTCATACTCTTACCATCAAGTGTTACTGTCAGTGTAAATTTCTGTGTCTTATCTGTCTGGGCAACTTTATCGAATGTAAGAACAATTGTCTTATCATCATCGTATGTAAAGCCTGTAATCTTAACGTCTTTATTGCCTGTGCCGTTAAGATTCATCTGAAGCTGTACATCTTCAAGTGTCGGCGCCTTTGTCGGCTTATCCTTAAGAACAATTGTTACTTTGCCGTTTTCAGCTTTTACAGAATCCATTACCGGAGGAACTTTCTCTGCCCACTGTGCGTAAACTGTGAAGCTTACAGCCCATTCTTTGTTCATCTCTGTTTCTGCATCAAGCGCACTGCCTGTACCGTCTGCTTCTGTATTCCAGCCGACAAGTACCTTGTCACCATTCTCAAATACAGGAATCCTGTCTTCTGTCACAGTTTCGCCGTCTTTTACATAAGCATATTTGTTATCCCAGCTGTTGACACCTTTGTAATGAACAAGGTGATATGCAGGATCGATTACTGGAAGACCGCCCCACTCTGAATCACCTGAAGTATTGAACCACTTCGCAAAGTCAAGGTTTGTAAGATAATTTGGAAGTGCACCTGCAGGTACTGTCACTGTACCGCCTTTTGCATCTCCGAATACTCTGCCGCTAATTGTTGGAGGTACTGAACCTTCCATTGTCACATCAAGTGTCTTTTTGCCGTTTGCTGCCCCGCCAAAGCCCGGATCAGTCATTGTCTCAAGGCTTGCCGGAAGTATGATTGTCTCATAAGCATCTGTGCGGTAAAAAGCATCTTTTTCAATCTCTTTTACATTCGGCATAGCTACATTCTCAAGCTTTGTACAGCTCTCAAAAGCTCTCGCACCAACTTTTGTGAATCCGCCGATTTCTACAGATTCAAGTCTTGTACTCTTGAATGCACCTGCAGGAAGCTCTGTCGTTTCAGCACCTTCTGCGTCTGTCAGTTTCAGATTTTCACCTAAGTTCATCTTCAATGTTGTAAGATAGTTTGTTGTTTCTTTCATGTATGTAAGATCAGCCGCTGTAATAATGCCTGATACAAATTCAATGCTTTCTACATCACCTGCATCAACGCCGCTCTTTGCAACTGCATCTTCAACACTCTTTGCACTGTACTCAGTACCGTTAATCTTTACAACGACAACATCCGGTGCCGGCTCTGCCCACTGTGCATATACTGTGAAGTTTGCATCCCACTCTTTTGACATCACTGTATCTGCGTCAAGTGCTTTGCCTGAACCATCTTTTGCTGTATTCCAGCCAACAAGTTCCATACCTTCATTCTTAAATTCCGGAATTCTTGCTTCTGTTACTTTCTCATCATTTTTAACATAAGCATACTTGTTGTCCCAGCTGTTTGCACCTTTATAATGAATAAAGTGATATGCAGGATCTACAACCTTAAGACCTTCCCACTCTAAATCACCCGAATCATTGAACCATTTCGTCAGATCAATGTTTGGAAGATAGTTCGGAAGTGCGCCTTCTGGCACTTTAATCATACCACTGCGGGCATCTATAAAGATTCTTCCTGTAGCTTCCGGCGGTGTTGTACCTTCCATTGTTACATCAAGTTCTTTATATCCGTTTCTTGCTTTACCAAAGTTTGGATTATCCAGTTTCTTAATGCTTGCCGGGAGCACGATTGTTTCATAGTTATCTGTATAATAGAAAGCCTCGTCCCCGATAATTTCCATATCCGGCATAGCGACGCTTTCAAGATGTGTACATCCGTTAAATGCATCTGCTTTGATTTCTGTGAATCCGCCAATTTCGACGATTTCAAGTCTTGTGCCCTTAAATGCACTTGCAGGAAGCACTGTGCTTTCAGCACCTTCTGCGTCTGTCAGTTTCAGGTTTTCACCTAAGTTCATCTTCAATGTTGTAAGATATTTTGTACTGTTCTTCATGTATGCAAGGTCGTCCTGCGTAATTGTACCGGATACAAATTCGATGCTTTCTACATCACCTGCATCAACACCACTCTGTGCGACTGCGTCTTCAACACTTGCCGCATCATATTGCGTACCATTAATCTTTACTGTGACAACTGCCAGAGCCTTGCCTCTTACAAGCTTCACATATTTCTTAGAATCCAGGAATTCCGAATCATGTGTTTTCATATATTCGTCATAAACCTGTGCCGGAACAGTAATTGTTGAACCTTGTTCAAATGTATTTCCCTTCAGCTGTGATGATTTTCCAATCTCAGGTACCTGATTTGTAATAATGCTCACAGCTCCGGCATTTCTGAAGCAGCCTTCACCGACAGATCTTAAGTTTGGCATATTCAGCTCAGGAAGCTGATTCTGTCCTGAGAAAGATACCTCGCCTAATTCTTCAATACTTGAAAGGTCAACTGTCTTAATAAATACTGTACTGTTTGTTGTATCTCCCCATGAATTGCTTCCCGTCTTTTTCACATCAGGAAGAATCAGTGTATGGAGATTTCTTGCCATAATCGCTGCTGATTCCATAGTCTCTACACCATGGATTTCCAAATGGTGCAGATTTGGTGCAGATTGTGCCGTTCCAATCGGAACTGTCTTGTTCTCACTTTCAACACCGTCAGCAATAATGAGCGTTTCGATGCTGTCCATGATTCCTTTGTTCATCCACAGATAATCAGCTTTTGTCATTTTTCCTGAAACAACCTCAAGCTTTGTTACAGAATCTGCACCTGCTTTTCCAATCGCTAAAGCAAGATTAGCGCCGCCAAGAGCCGCACCGTCATTGACTTTAACTGTCACATTCGTAATATCTTTGTAAATCGGATATAATGTAATATCCTCAAAAATCTTTGTATTTGCAAGAATTGTCTTGCCGCTGCCGTCGCGCTCTGTATTCCACTGGAGTGCACCCTCAGGCAGCGCCGGATACTGATCTTTCAGCTGATTATATGACTTTGTTGAAAGTTCAAATGTATTTACAATATTGCCGTCTTTATCGGCAACAGATACTGTAATTGTTCCCCACTTATAATAAAGTGCTGTATCACCTGAAGGAACATATGAAGCATCTACCGCTGTATTAAACGAATTGTCTGAATAGATACCGTCAAGTTTATAGCCATTTTTTGTCTCAGCAAAAGGCTTTTCACCAATTGACTGGCCTTTGGCTAAAAGCTGCGCTCTATTATAATATTTATCCTGCGGTGATGTATATGTCACCGTCGCATAATCAGGCGCCTGTACTGTTAAATTATTCCACTCAAACTCGCTTGTGCTCGTATAAACTTCGCCAAAAACAACTTCCGGAAGATAACTCGGCAGTGCCTTTGCAGGAATTGTAAGTGTAGAACCCTCAGATGCTTTCCCGAATATACCACCATCTACGTTTGGTGCTGTCACACTATCGATTGTCACCTGAACAACCCCCGCACCATAATTAAATGCACCGCTGCCAATAGACTGGACATTACCTAAATGAATCTTTGTCAGATTCTTACATCCGTTAAAAGCATTGCTTCCGATTGTCTGAACACCGGACAGATTTATTTCTGTCAGTGATGTACAATCATAAAAAACATTCTTTCCTATAGATGTCACATTCGGCATTGAAATTTGGCTGAGTGCCGGAAGATATTTCACCGAATCATTATCTAATGCCGTAAACCCTTTAAGTTCTAGAGTTGCCAGTTTTTTCGGCACATTATACCCATTTGTATAGGCATTAAACATATTAGATGGCAGAACAGTTGTCGCTTCGTCACCTACTGTAAATGTCAGGTCGCCGTCAAGATTCACTTTCACTGATGTCAGCGCTGCATAGTCTTTATTAATCGATCTTAAATCTGTCGCCGTCACTGTACCTGATACAAATTCCAATGTCTGTACAGATGCTGCACCGCCTGCAACACGCACGATAAAGTTTGCAAATTCTTCATCTGCCTCAAGATTCTGCGGCTGACCGTTGACATTGACAACACATCTTGTCTCTGCCTGTGCCTCAGTCTCAGCTGTTGTTTCAGCCGGAGTCTGTGTCTCTCCTCCTTCCGTACTTTCTACACTCTCTGTACTTTCTGTCTCAGGAGTGTGATTTATGCTTTCGCTGCTCTCAATGTCAGACTCTTTGTCAGAAACCTCTGTATTCTCCACAGTTTCGGTTTCTTTAGCTTCCTGTGTCTCGTCTGCAGACTGTACAACCGCTTCGTCTGTTTCTTCATAAACCTGTGACTCTGTCGTTCCCGGCACTTCCGCCGCATACACAGGTGTCAATGAAGAAAACATTGAAGAAACAACCATACCGACAGTCAAAAGACCGGCCAGAAGCTTCTCTTTTCCACGTCTCATCTCAAGCCCTCCTTTTTATAAAATGTGTCTTTATATGTGACACCTTGATTATAAGTCTTTGTAATATTTTTCACAAGAGATAATTAACATTTTTTTACTTTTATTTTAAATTTATGCTAATAATTTTATTAATTTCAATGTCTTTTTCATTCTTTTTACACAAACATCCATGGTTTTTGCACAAATAGCTTTTACATGTGTTTAAACAAAAAAGACGTGTATTTCAAGAATAATTTCTCAAAATACACGTTTTTTTATAGCTCGACTCTGCCGTCTAATGCACGCAGCAATGTCACTTCATCAATATATTCCAAATCGCCGCCGACCGGAACGCCGCTGGCGATCCGCGTCACTTTAATGCCCGTCGGCTTAATCAGCTTGCTTATATACATAGCCGTTGTTTCGCCCTCAAGACTTGAGTTTGTTGCAATAATTACCTCGTCAACATCCTGCTGGAGTCTTAACATCAGCTCTTTTAAGCGTATGTCATTGGGTCCGATGCCAAGCATCGGCGAAATGGCGCCGTGAAGGACATGGTAAACACCTTTGTATTTTCCGGTTTTTTCGTAAGCAGCCAAATCTCTCGGCCCTTCGACAACCATAATCTGCTTATGATTTCTGCTATCATCGGCACAAATCGGACAAACCTCCGAGTCTGTCAGATTGAAACAGCATTTACAATATTTCACATTGGCTTTTGCCGACGTCATCGCCCCGGCAAGCTGCTCCACCTGCTCTGCGGGCATATTCATAATATGAAAGGCAAGCCTTTGCGCCGACTTTGCGCCGATCCCCGGAAGCTTTGACAATTCCTCAATAAGCTTATTAATCTGATTGCTGTATAAGTTCATCAGAAACCGAAGCCCCCAAGTCCTCCGAGACCGCCTGTCAGCTTAGACATAGAGTTCTGGGACAGCTCGTCAACCTTTCTTAATGCTTCATTTGTTGCCGCAACAATTAAATCCTCAAGCATTTCAATATCATCCGGATCTACAACTTCTTCTGAAAGCTTAATTGAAACGACTTCCTTTTTGCCGGATACTGTCACTGTGACTGCACCGCCGCCGGCTGTTGCATCAACCTGCTTTTCCTCAAGTTCTCTTTGAGCTTCCTCCATCTGACGCTGCATCTTCTGTGCCTGCTTCATAAGATTGTTCATATTGCCGGGCATACCTCCCGGAAAGCCTCCGCGTTTTGCCATAATAAAATCCTCCTGTTTTTAATCCTCATATATTAAGTCAACGCCCTCAAGATTTATTTTCCGAGGGTCGATGAAAGCTTCTGTCTGCTGCGGCTGTTCTGCCGACAACGTCACCGCACGAACCGAAAGCTGCTTTTGAATCTTATCGCCGATAATGGCTTCCAGTTCTTTTTTATGATTTTCCTGTTCAAAATAAGTTTTTTGCATCTCACTCTCACAGGCAAGTAAAAGTGTTGAGTCATCCGCCTGACTGACCTGTATATTTTTAATCATTGCCGCCATCGAATCCGGCAAATCGGAAACAATCTGCCCCCAGCGTGCAACGACCTGACGAATATCCTCCGACATCGCTTTCGGCCGCGCCTCTGCCTTTGCCGGAATTTCCCGCGCTGTCTGCTGCATCTTTGAAACTTCTCCGGCCTGATCCGGCGCTACGGCAATCACACCCTGTTCCAATTGCTTTTCAATATTGGCGAGGCGATTTAAAATAGAATCTAAGTTCCGTTCCATCGATGGTTTACATAACTTCACAAGCGCAACCTCCAAAAGTACGCGCTTTTGTGTCGAATAGCGCATCTGCCCCGACAGCTCGGAAAAGACGCGGATATAACGCATAATAATATCCGGCTTTACAAGGGCAGCCTCCTCTTTCAAAGCCGCAAGATTTTCCGAAGAAATATCTAAAATATCTTCCAGATTATCCGCATTCTGCGCCAGCATAAGATTTCTCAGATACCATGTAAAGTCCATGACAAACTGATACAGCTCGCGCCCCTGGACAACAATTTCTTCTAAAATATAGACAGCCTCCGTAATATTCTGCGAAAGAACCGCCCGCAAAAGCCGGCTGAACACGCTCGTGTCCACAGCTCCAAGCACTTCAAGGACATTGTCATAGGTGACGCGGCTGTCTATATAAAAGGCAACACACTGATCTAAAAGACTTAGCGCATCTCTCATTGAGCCGTCGGCTGCCTTCGCCACATAGCGCACCGCCCTCGGCTCAACATCCAGACCTTCTTTTTCAATCAGCTCACTGAGTCTGTCTGCAATCGTATCAATTGTAATTCTCTTAAAATCATAGCGCTGGCATCTTGACAAAATCGTAATCGGTATTTTGTGCGCCTCTGTCGTTGCCAAAATAAAGATAACATAAGACGGCGGCTCCTCCAGTGTCTTTAAAAGGGCATTAAACGCACCTGTAGACAGCATATGCACCTCGTCGATAATATAAACCTTATAGCGCCCTTCTGTCGGCGAATAGCTGACCTCCTCACGGATTTCACGTATATTATCGACGCCATTATTTGAAGCCGCGTCAATCTCGATCACATTCATCGACGCCTGCGCGTCAATAGCCTTACACATGGCACACTCATTGCACGGACTGCCGTCGATTGGATGGAGACAATTCACTGTCTTTGCAAATATCTTTGCCACCGTTGTCTTACCTGTACCGCGCGTCCCGCAAAATAAGTAGGCATGGCCGATTCTGTCCAGCTTTATCTGATTTTTAAGTGTCGTCACAATATGCTCCTGACCTTTGACATCCTCAAAAGTCCCCGGACGCCACTTCCGGTATAATGCCTGATATGCCATACTAAATTCCTGCTTTCATTTTATTTTCACCGTCAGTCGCCGAAGCTGATGCCTAAATCCTTTGCTTCCTGAACAATAGATGACGACGGATCTACATATTTTAACTTGCCGGCAACTTCCTGAAGCGGTACCGGAACAATATCATTGCCCTTAAAGCCGACCATGTAACCATATTTTTCTTCCATGATTAGTCTTGCCGCAGCAGCACCAAGTCTTGTTGATACGACACGGTCATACGAATCCGGGCTGCCGCCTCTTTGCGTATGCCCCGGCACAACAATACGGACTTCCTGTCCGAGCACTTCCTCAATCTTTTTGCCAATCTCATAGGAAACTGACGGAAAACGGCTTGATGCACGCTTTTTAGCCAGTTCCTTCTTTGTCAGCGCCGCTTCTTCTTTTGAAATGGCGCCCTCGGCAACGGCAAGAATTGAAAAGCGCTTGCCTGCCTTTGTACGCTTCTTAACTGCTGAAATCACATGATTGATATCATACGGAATTTCCGGAATCAAAATAATATCTGCGCCGCCGGCAATACCTGCGTGCAGTGTCAGCCAGCCGACCTTATGTCCCATAAGCTCGACAATAAATACACGTCCGTGGGATGCCGCCGTTGTGTGTATACAATCTATGGCGCTTGTTGCAATATCAACAGCACTCTGAAAACCGAAAGTCATATCTGTACCATAAATATCGTTATCAATCGTTTTTGGCAATGATACAATATTCAGCCCTTCCTCTCTTAAAAGATTGGCTGTTTTCTGCGTGCCGTTACCTCCGAGAATCACAAGACAATCAAGCTTTAAATTTTTATAAGTTGCCTTCATTGCCTCGACTTTATTAAATCCATTCTCGCCGATCACCCGCATCTGCTTAAACGGCTGACGTGATGAACCTAAAATCGTGCCGCCGACTGTAAGTATTCCTGAAAAATCTGACGGCTTCATAAGTATATAGTCGTTGTACATAAGGCCTCTGTAGCCTTCTTCAAAACCAAAAATCTGAACATCATCCAGCTTGCTGTACAGTGTCTTTGCGACACCGCGCATCGTCGCATTTAAAGCCTGACAATCGCCGCCGCTTGTAAGCATACCTATTCGTTTCATTTTAAAGACCGCCTTTCATTATGACATTTAATTCATCAAAGTTACAGTCTGCTGGCAAACCTGCGTCGCTTTTGTAACTTTAAGCCCTAGTATCATAATATAAAAAATCCGCATGTAATTCAAGCATAAAAAACGCCGCAGCAATGAAAATTCACTGATGCGGCAGTTTCTATGTTCTATATAATGATTTATATTTTTAAATCCGCACATTCTGCTTCGTAAAGCACCCACAAACGTTACCTCTACAGTTAACTCAGCTCAGGCACCCTCACGGCACACAAAAGGTCCTGTTTAGTGCTGCTCCATTCCTGACCTGACACGGTTCGCAGGTTTCTGTTGCGTAAGACCCAGGCGTCAACGCCACTTATAAAGGGCAGCTTTGCAGTGTACTTTCCTCAGACAGAATATCACCCCTGCTGTAGCGGATTGCAGGTACA
>OLRK01001739.1_pt1 | contig 16393 bp, 10 predicted proteins | sample 1672911 | NCBI WGS metagenome assembly OLRK01 (sample SAMEA3136736, study PRJEB25190) | human gut metagenome | biome: human gut; feature: human-associated habitat; material: faeces | place: Austria | collected 2013 | reverse complement strand
GCCAGACGGCGGTCATTGCCGCCTACCCATACGATAGAATCAGTAACATTACGAGTACAGTACATGATAAAACCTCTTTTCTTTCTTTTTTAACCTGTTTTATTATAGCGATTTTTCCCTGAATTTCCAATCAAAACGATGAGAATTAAAAAAATCGGAAACAGCGGCGTTGTTCGATATCAAAAAACAGGTGAAAAATTAAAAAATTGTAATATTTAAAGATTGTTCATTGGAAATTCAGTTTCCTTTGTTATAATGAATCCGTCCAGGGAAAAGAAAAAGAAATTGCGTTGCTTTCTCAAACAGAAGGAGAAGGTGAAAGCAATGGATTCAAAAACAAGGCGCGGACGACTGTTTCTGCTGGGATTGACCATAGCGGCGGCTGCTGTCGGCATCCACACACTCTTGACAGGGTTTCTGTCAAAATCTTCGACACAGGAGGAGTACACGATCTATACCGGCGCTGACGATGATGCAACGACGATCATGATCGATCCGGGACATGGCGGATATGACAGCGGATCATTGAGCATGGAAGGGATCATGGAGAAAGATATCACGCTGCAGCTGGGACTTCTTGTCGGTGAAAAACTGACACAGGCCGGCTATCATGTGGAATATACAAGGACCAGTGATGATGTAGACTGGGAAAGCGACAACGTCGCTGATCTGCAGGCCCGGGTGGCCAAGGCGGTCGAAGCCGATGCGGAGTATTTTGTTTCCATCCATACCAATTCAAGTGATTTCGGGGTTGATGCATCCGGCTTTGAGACTTATGTGGATCTGAGCAATGAACAGATGACGGCCATGGCGCAGTCGGTGCATGAACAGCTGGGCGCACTTGACTACAGCCAGGATCGGGGACTGAAAGACGGTGTTGAAAATCAGCTGTACGTTATCTGCGACAATCCTGTGGCGGCCATGCTGATCGAAGTCGGCTTCATCAGCAATGCCAGTGATACATGGTATATGGTCAATCGTCAGGATGAGCTGGCATCCGCGATCGCGAAAGGAATTATCCGTTCGCTGGAGTCGGAAAACATCGTGGATTCATGATCGAGCAGGATCGGTTTCTGTATTTTGTTACAGAAGCCGGTCCCTTTTTTTTCGGCGTTCCCGGCATTTAAAAAGCGAATCTCCCTGCAATGGCTTGTCACGCTGCGGAAGTTCGCTTCCATATCCTTTTTATTATTTGTTTTTGCCGTTTTCAACGCAGGCTTTGATCAGACCGTTGAATAACGGGTGAGGCCGGTTAGGGCGGCTTTTGAATTCGGGATGAAACTGAACAGCGACAAAGAATGGGTGATCGGGCAGCTCGATCGTTTCCACGATATGTCCGTCCGGTGAAGTGCCGCTGATGATCAGGCCGACCTTGACCAGATCATCGCGGCAGTCATTGTTGAATTCATAGCGGTGACGGTGGCGTTCCTGGATTTCCTTGGTCTGATAGCATTTCATCATCACGGTGTTTTCTTGGATCATGCAAGGATACGCACCTAAACGCAGGGTACCGCCCTTTTTGATCTGATCATGCTGGTCCGGCAGAAAGTCAATGACCTTGTGCAGTGAATCCGGATCGAACTCCCGGGAAGAGGCGTCTTTCCAGTCAGCCACATTGCGGGCAAATTCGATTACCGCGATCTGCATGCCCAGACAGATGCCGAGATAAGGCTTCTTGTGCAGGCGGCAGTGTCTGGCAGCGGCGATCATGCCTTCGATGCCGCGTTCACCGAAACCGCCGGGCACCAGGATCCCGTCACAGTTCTTCAGCATTTCGTCTGCGTTTTCATCGGTGATCGTTTCCGAATCGATCCATTCGATAGAGACGGAGCAGCTGTTGGCATAGCCGGCATGACGAAGCGCTTCGGCCACGGACAGATAGGCATCGTGCAGCTGTGTGTATTTGCCGACCAGGCCGATCACACAGCGTTTTGTGCAGTTCTGGATATTTTCCAGCATGGCATTCCACTCGCTGAGGTCACAGGGCGGAGGAGAAAGCTTCAGTTCGCGGCAGACGATGTCCGAAAAATGACTTTTCTCCAGCATGAGCGGAGCTTCATACAGCTGGGAGACAGTCATGTTTTCAATGACACAGTCTTCTTTGACATTGCAGAACATGGCGATCTTTCTGAATACCGAATCATCGAGCGGCCGGTCACAGCGCAGCACGATGATGTCCGGATGGATGCCCATCCCCTGCAGTTCCTTGACCGAATGCTGGGTCGGCTTCGTTTTGTGTTCATAGCTGCCGCTGAGATAAGGCACCAGCGTCACATGGATGAAAAGCGCATTTTCCTTGCCGACTTCCAGTGCTACCTGACGGATGGCTTCCAGAAACGGCTGGCTTTCGATGTCGCCGGTCGTGCCGCCGATCTCGGTAATGACGATATCGGCATCTGTCTTGCGCCCGACCTGATAAATAAAAGATTTGATCTCGTTGGTAATGTGCGGGATGACCTGAACGGTTTCTCCCAGATATTCGCCGTTTCGTTCTTTATTCAGGACATTCCAGTATACTTTTCCGGTCGTCAGATTGGAAAACTGATTGAGGTCTTCGTCAATGAAGCGTTCGTAGTGACCTAAGTCAAGATCAGTTTCGGCACCGTCTTCTGTGACATAGACCTCGCCGTGCTGAAACGGGCTCATAGTCCCCGGATCGACATTGATATAAGGATCCAGCTTCTGGGCTGCCACTTTCAGTCCCCTTGCTTTGAGCAGTCTTCCCAGCGAAGCTGCGGTAATGCCTTTTCCCAGGCCGGATACGACACCTCCGGTCACAAAGATATATTTTGTCATAGATTGCCTCCTTTATTTATATTTGCGAATGATCTGCATGGCTGCCTCATATTTGCTGCAACACTGATCCATGGCCTGCTTGAGCAGATAATGGTGCGCCTTGTCCTCGCTGAAGCCGCAGTGATCCACCAGCAGCCATTTTGCCTGATTGATGATCTGGATCTCCTTCATCTTATCCTGCAGCGTAAGGGTCTCCTGCTGATAGCGGCTGATGCGCCGCTGCAGCGTGCACAGGATGCGTACACTCTGATATAAAGCCTGTTTGGAAAGGGGCTTTGCCAATACCGGAATGCCGGCTTCTTCCATGCGGGCGGCCAGCTGATGATAGAATGACGAATTCATCAGCAACAGCAGGCCCGGCGTGCTTCTGGCGGCAATTTCCTGAGCGAAGCGCAGTCCGCTTTCTTCCGTCAAAGGCATATCGATGATCAGCAAATCGATGCTTCGCTTCAGCAAAAGCTGCCTGGCTGCCACGATGCTCGAGCAAAAGAGGATGATTGGGTATTGGTCATGGGGCAGCATGGAGCGCAGGATCTGCATCGGAATTTCGCTTTTTGAAAGTACCAGGATGGAAGTACCCATGTCGTTTCCCCCTTTCTCTACTGTTTAGTATGAACGATATGCATCAAAATACGCCTGCGGAAGCAGACTGTGAATGAAAAGACTGCTGTTTGCCGCCTGCCATGCCTCTTCATGAGAGAGCGGCAGCTGCTGCAGCGATGAAAGCAGTGCATCGTCTGCCGTATACAGATTGACATCCAGCGGTTTCGGTGCTTTCAGCTTTCTGCGGATACCGTCGAGACCGGCATAAATCAGCAGGGCATAGCACAAATAAGGATTGGCCGTCGGATCGGGAGAACGAAGCTCAATGCGTCTGCGGCTTCCTTTGACCGCCGGGATGCGGATCAGCTGCGAGCGGTTTTCATACGACCAGCTGATATAGCGCGGCGCCTTCTTTTCGCCAAGCCGCAGGAAACTGTCTTTGTGCGGATTGAGAAAGAGCGTCATTTCGCGGATATGTTCCAGGATGCCGGCCATGAACGCTTCCTGCAGATCCTGTTGATCATTGTGCAGTGACATATTGATGTGCATGCCGTTGCCTGCTTCCTCCCGCAGCGGCTTGGGCGTGAAGTCCGCCTGCAGACCGTTGCTCATGGCTGTCATTTCCACGACCCACTTGAAGGTGGAGGTCTGATCGGCAGCGCTCAGCGCATCGCTGTAACGAAAATCAATCTCGTTTTGGCCCGGTCCTTCCTCGTGATGGCTGGCTTCCGGCTGAATGCCCATTTCGAACAGCGTAAAACAGATTTCCCGGCGGATGTCTTCTCCGTGATCTTTCGGCGCCACATCCATATAGCCGGCCTGATCGAAAGGAATACGGACATCAGGACCTGCTTCATTTTCTTTGAACAGGTAAAATTCGACCTCGGCGCCGAAATCGACCTGTATGTTTTCCTCGCTGGCTGTCTGGATAGCTTTTTTTAACAGCTGCCGGCTGTCGCATTCGAACAAAGTGCCGTCCGGATAGCGGATGTCACAGTACATGCGGACCACACGGCCGTCCATCGGCCGCCAGGGCAGGATACATAAGGTGGAAGGATCAGGATGCAGAAACAGATCGCTTTTTCCTTCATGGGCAAAGCCGGCGATCGCACTGGCATCAAAGGAGATGCCTTCTTTAAAAGCACGGGGAAGCTCCTGCGAAAGAATGGAAATGTTTTTCTGGATCCCGAATACATCGAAAAAGGCAAGCCGGATGAATTTGACATTTTCCTCTTCGATGAAGGTGAGCACATCTTCCTGCGTATACATAAATCAAGACCTCCTGTCATAAAAATGAAAGCGTTCATCGACAGAAAGAGACACTGCTCCCCTTTGATGAACGCCATTGCTCATTTACTTTTTTTTAACAACATATTTATACATAAAAAAGGTCGAAAAGTCAATGCTAAGTCGGTGAAAGCAGGATCTTCCCGAAAACAACCGGCGTTTGCAGATGATTGACACAAAGGCATGCATTGATGTAAGATGCTGACATCAAAAAAACAGGAGGGGATCAAAGATGTTTGATGAGTTGCATGAAGAGTGCGGTGTCTTCGGTGTCTATCAGGTGGAAGAGGCAGCTTCGCTGACTTATTACGGCCTGCATGCACTGCAGCACCGCGGACAGGAGGGATGCGGGATTGCCGTCAGTGATGGCAGGGCAGTTCAAAGCTATAAAGGCCGCGGACTGATATCCGAGGTCTTTCACGGCGATGAACTGGCGAAGCTTCAGGGGAATATTGCAATCGGGCATGTGCGTTATTCGACTGCCGGGGGAAATACGCTGGAAAATGTACAGCCGCTGTTGTCGATCTCGCATCGCGGTACGCTTGCCATGGTGCACAACGGCCAGATCGTGAATGCCATCCGGCTGCGAAACGAGATGGAGGATGCCGGCAGCATCTTTCAGGGAACCAGTGACAGTGAGATCATCCTGCATCTGATCCAGCGCCAGAAAGGTTCCCTGCTTGAAAAGATCAAGCAGACGGCACGGCAGCTGGACGGTGCTTTTGCTTTTCTGATCATGAGCGAAAACAGTGTCTATGCTGTACGTGACCCGCACGGCCTGCGTCCGTTGTCTTATGCCAGGGTGCAGGAGGGATACTGCATCAGCAGCGAAACGTGTACGTACGATGTGATCAACGGTCATGACATCACCGATGTCAAGCCCGGGGAAATCGTGAAATTCTGTGACGGTAAAGTGGAGCATCATCGCTACGCACCGGCTGAGAGCCATGCCATGTGCGCCATGGAATACATCTATTTTTCACGTCCGGACAGTACGCTGGACGGCATCAACGTGCATTTGTTCCGCAAAAAAAGCGGCGCTCTGCTGGCACAGAAAGATCATGACCTGCAGGCGGATATCGTGATCGGCGTGCCGGATTCCTCCATCAGTGCCGCCAGCGGCTACGCGGAAGAAAGCGGGCTGCCTTATGAGATGGGACTGATCAAGAACCGTTATGTTGCGCGAACTTTCATCCAGCCGACCCAGCAGCTGCGCGACCGCGGCGTGCGCATGAAATTATCGGCCATCCGCAGCATCGTGGAAGGCAAACGGATCGTTTTGATCGATGATTCCATTGTCCGCGGAACGACATCCAAACGCATTGTTCAGCTTCTGAAAGAGGCGGGAGCGAAAGCAATCCATATGCGCATTGCCTCACCGATGATCTGTTCGCCGTGCTTTTACGGAGTGGATACATCGACCAAGGAGGAACTGATCGCGGCCCGCAAGAGCGTGGATGAGCTTTGCCGTTATATAAATGCCGACTCTCTGCGCTTTTTGACCATCGATGAACTTCGCTCCATCAGCAATGGCGGTCTGTGCACCGCCTGCTTCGACGGGCACTATATCACCGATCTTTATGAATACGCGGCGAAACTGAAAGACTGAAGAAAATATTTTCAGAAAGTTGAAATATTTTTCAAACAAACTCTTGACAATTTCAAGATGTTGTTTCATAATGCTAAGCATGAACAGCAGAGGCGATCATGAAACGTCAGGCATCCGTTTTGTTCCATGATTTTCTCCCCGATATATATTCAACAACGGCAAAGGCGTCGTGTACCGCAGGGTACGGTTCGCCTTTGTCGTTCTTTTTTATTAAGGAGAGTGATAGTTATGAAAACAAAGGTAAGTGAATTGTTCGGATCAATGGTATTTGATGAAGCGATCATGCGCGAGCGTCTGCCAAAGGATACGTTCAGAGAACTGCAGAAAACGATCCAGGACGGAAGAACGCTCAATATCAAGATCGCCAATGCGGTCGCCAATGCGATGAAAGACTGGGCCGTTGAAAAAGGGGCCACGCACTATACACACTGGTTTCAGCCGATGACAGGCGTTACGGCTGAGAAACACGACAGTTTCATCAGTCCGGACGGACATGGCAAAGTCCTGATGGAGTTTTCCGGCAAAGAACTGATCAAAGGAGAACCGGATGCTTCCTCATTTCCAAACGGCGGACTGAGAGCCACATTTGAGGCCAGAGGCTACACTGCCTGGGATCCGACCTCCTATGCTTTCATAAAAAATCACGTTTTGTGCATCCCGACTGCTTTCTGTTCTTATGCCGGGCATGCACTGGATAAAAAGACACCGCTGCTTCGCAGCATGGAAGCGATCAATAAACAGGGCATGCGCATCCTGAAACTGTTCGGCAATGAAGATGTGCATCTGATCAAGACGACCGTCGGATGCGAACAGGAATATTTTTTGGTAGACAAGGAATATTACCGGGAACGCAAAGATCTGATCTATACCGGCCGCACCTTGTTTGGTGCACCATCCCCGAAGGGGCAGGAGATGGAAGATCACTATTTCGGCACCATCAAATCCAGGGTCCAGGAATTCATGGATGAGCTCAACGTGGAACTGTGGAAGCTTGGCGTTGCCGCCAAGACCGAACACAACGAAGTGGCACCGGCACAGTACGAACTGGCACCGGTGTTCTCGACGACCAACATCGCATGCGATCACAACCAGCTGATGATGGAACTGATCCAGCGCATTGCGAAAAAGCACGGCATGGTTGCCCTGCTGCATGAAAAGCCGTTTGAAGGCATCAACGGAAGCGGCAAGCACAACAACTGGTCAATTTCCACGGATACCGGAGTAAACCTTCTGGAACCGGGGGATACTCCTTATGAAAATGCACAGTTCCTGTTGTTTCTGTGTGCGGTCATCAAAGCGGTCGACGAACATCAGGGTCTGCTGCGGCTGAGTGTCGCAACTGCCGGAAATGATCATCGTCTGGGAGCCAATGAGGCACCGCCGGCCATCATTTCCATCTTCCTCGGTGATGAGCTGACCGAGATCCTGGAGGCAATCGAGGAAGACCGGGTATATGCCGGCAAGGAAAAAGAACTGATGAGGATCGGTGCGCATGTCCTGCCGAAGTTTCCGAAAGATACGACCGACCGTAACCGTACTTCGCCCTTTGCCTTTACCGGCAATAAATTTGAGTTCCGCATGCCGGGAAGCAATTCTTCCATTGCCGGCTGCAACATCGTTTTGAATGCCGTCGTTGCGGATGAGCTGAAACAGTTTGCCGATGTCCTGGAGACTGCAGCGGATCTGCCGAGCGCTCTGCATGCCGTGATCAAGGATACGATCCGCAATCATCGCCGCATCATTTTCAACGGCAACGGCTATGACGATGCATGGATCACAGAGGCAGAAAAACGCGGTCTGCTGAATCTGCGTACGACACCGGATGCTCTGCCTTACTTTATCAAGGAAGAAAATATCCGTCTGTTTGTCGAACAGGGCATCTTCAGTGAGGAAGAGATCCGTTCCCGCTATGAGATCCTGATGGAGGAATACACGAAGACCCTCCATATCGAAGCGCGGACGATGGCTGATATGGCAAGCAAGGAAATCCTTCCTTCCATTACGCGTCAGCTGCATGAATGGAGCGAAACGCTTGCATTGAAAAAGCAGGTTATTGCGGATGCGGACTGTTGCTATGAACAGGATATGATCAAACGTGCCAGTGCCCTGCAGGGGGCTGCGGCTGTTTCTTTGATGAAACTGAAAGAAGCGATCCAAAAAGCAGAGACCCTGCCACTGGAAGAAGCGGCGGCTTTCTATCGAGATGTGATCCTGCATCAGATGGAAGAACTGCGAAACAGCTGTGACGAGCTGGAAACCATCACGTCACCGCATTACTGGCCGTTCCCGACCTACGGGAAACTGCTGTTTGGCATCCTTTGATGCATGCAGCGCAACAGATAATGAAGAAAAAGCCGGCAGTGATCAAAACTGCCGGTTTACGATACAAGGGGGAATAGATGATGTGTTCGATCATGGGATATTGCAAGGCGAATGTGTCCAGAGAATTGTTTGAACAGGCATTTGCCAAAACACTGTCCAGAGGTCCGGATGACACGCGGATCATGGATACCGGAGAAGGCCTGCTCGGCTTTCACCGTCTGGCCGTCATGGGGCTCAACGAAAACGGGATGCAGCCGTTTGTAAAGGACGGCTCCATGGTTGTCTGCAACGGCGAGATCTACGGCTTTCGCAAACGGCGCGAAGAGCTTCAGAAACAAGGCTATCAGTTTGTCAGCGACAGTGACTGTGAGCTGCTGTTACCGCTGTATGAAACAATGGGCACGGCTATGTTTGCCACTCTGGATGCGGAATTTGCGCTGATCCTCTATGATGCGAAAAACCATAGCTTCATCGCGGCCCGTGATCCGATCGGCATTCGTCCCCTGTATTATGGTCATGACAGTGAGGGAGCCATCGTGTTCGCCAGCGAACCGAAAAATCTGGTGGGCATTTGCGAAAAGATCATGCCTTTTCCCGCCGGCCATTACTATGCGCAGGGAAGCTTTCACTGTTACCGTGACATGAGTGCCGTCGCTTCCTTTACACACGGGGAACTGGATGATGTGTGTGCACATATTCACGATCTTCTTGTGGAAGGGATCCGCAAACGGCTGGATGCAGATGCTCCCCTCGGGTTTCTGTTAAGCGGCGGTCTGGATTCTTCGCTGGTCTGTGCCGTCAGCGCAAAGCTTTTGAAGCGTCCCATCCGCACGTTTGCCATCGGCATGCAGCGGGATGCCATCGATCTGAAATATGCCAGAGAGGTAGCTGATTATCTGCACAGCGAACATCGGGAAGTGATCATTACCAAGGAAGATGTGATCCGGGCATTGCCGGAAGTCATCGCGGCACTGGGCACCTATGACATTACCACGATCCGGGCATCGATCGGCATGTATCTGCTGTGCAAGAAAATCCATGAAATCAGCGATATCCGGGTGCTGATGACCGGCGAGATTTCCGATGAGTTGTTCGGCTATAAATACACAGATTTTGCTCCGGATGCAAACGCGTTCCAAAAGGAAAGCGAAAAACGCATCCGCGAGCTGCATATGTACGATGTGCTGCGGGCGGATCGCTGTATCAGCGTGCATTCGATGGAAGCAAGAGTTCCCTTCGGGGACCTTGCCTTTGTGGAATACGTGATGAGCATCGATCCGAAGATGAAAATGAACCGATACGGAAAAGGCAAATATCTGCTTCGCCACGCCTTTGAAGGCGACTATCTGCCCCATGACATCCTGATGCGTGAAAAAGCGGCTTTCTCCGATGCGGTAGGTCATTCCCTGCGGGATGAACTGCAGCGGTATGCCCAAAGCCGTTACACAGATGAAGAGTTTTATGAAAAAAGCCGCAGCTATGAATGGGCAAGGCCGTTTACCAAAGAGTCACTGTTATATCGTGAGCTGTTCGAATCGTTTTATCCGGGACAGGCACAGATGATCAAAGGCTTCTGGATGCCTAACAGAGACTGGAAAGGCTGCGACGTCAATGATCCAAGCGCCCGCGAATTATCCAATTACGGAGACAGCGGCAGTTAGAGGAGGTTTTTAACATGTGCAAAGAAGTACAAAAACAATTTGACCCGATCCAGGAACACGATGCCTGCGGCATTGGGGCCGTTGTCAATATCGACGGAAGAAGGGAACATTGCATTGTCGATCAGGCCCTTTCCATCGTTGAGCGGCTGGAGCATCGTGCCGGCAAGGATGCCAGCGGCAAAGTCGGTGACGGCGTCGGCATTCTTTTACAGATTTCACATCGCTTTTTCAAAGAGGTCATGCGCAAACAGGGCGTATTGCTTCCTGATCAGGGAGAGTATGGCATTGCGATGCTGTTTCTTCCGCAGTCACTGCTGGCACGAAGAAAAGCCGAACAGCTGTTTGAAACCATCAGTGCGCATGAAGGCGGTACTGTGCTGGGCTGGCGCGATGTGGCATGCCACAGCGAGATCCTGGGCGAAAGTGCCAGAGCCTGCATGCCGACGATTCGCCAGTGCTTCATCGCCCGGCCAAAGCATGTCCAAACAGGTCTTGCATTCGAGCAGATGCTGTATGTGATCCGCCGGCAGTTCGAAAAAAGCTGTCCCAACACTTATGTAGCGTCTCTTTCATCCAAAACGATCGTGTACAAAGGAATGTTCCTGGTAGATCAGCTTCGCGCTTTCTATGATGACCTGCAGGATGAGCGTTATGAAAGCGCCCTGGCCATGGTACACTCACGCTTTTCCACGAACACACAGCCAAGCTGGGAGCGGGCACAGCCCAATCATATGATCGCTCATAACGGCGAGATCAACACGATCCGCGGCAACCGCAACCGCATGCTTGCCCGTGAGGAGAACATGCATTCTTCGTTTATGGAGAAGCAGGGCAGAAAGATCCTGCCGGTCATTGATGTGAGCGGTTCTGACTCCGCCATGCTGGACAATACGCTGGAATTTTTGTGCATGAACGGCATGGAGATGGAAAAGGCAGTCATGATGACGATCCCTCAGCCATGGCGCGGCATTGCCATGGCGCGGCAAAAGAAAGACTTTTATCATTACTATTCGACCATGATGGAACCGTGGGACGGCCCGGCGGCGATCTTATTTTCCGACGGGGAAAAGCTGGGAGCGGTACTGGACCGCAACGGGCTTCGCCCGCTGCGCTGGTGGCTGGATGACAAACAGACACTGACGCTTTCCTCGGAAGTCGGCGTACTGGAAATTGATGAAGCGCACATTGTGAAAAAAGACCGTCTGCGTCCGGGAAAGATGCTGCTGGTCGATACCGTGCAAAAACGTCTGGTGAGCGATGAGGAATGCAAGGCCGCCTTCACGGGAAGCAAACCTTACGGTGAATGGCTGGATCGCTGCCTGCTGAAGCTCAGAGATCTGCCGGCACCGGAAAAAAAGACAGTGCTGCTGACAAAGCAGCAGCGAAGCCTTCTTTGCAAAGTGTTTGGCTACACCTATGAGGATGTCAGGGAACAGATCCTGCCGATGGCGCAAAAAGGCGTCGAACCGACTGCTTCCATGGGAACCGATATACCGCTGGCGGCTTTGTCTGACTGTCATCCATTGCTGTTTCATTACTTTAAGCAGCAGTTCGCTCAGGTCACCAATCCGCCGATCGATTCGCTTCGCGAGGAAATCGTGACAGATACTTCTGTTTATCTCGGCTCCCAGGGCAATCTGCTGGAAGAGAAAGACAGCTGCTGCAGCGTCCTGGAAGTGCATAATCCGATCTTGGACGGCCGGGACATGGATAAGATCCGTTCCCTGAAACATCCGCAGTTTCATGTAGAAGAAATCTCACTGCTGTTTTACCAGGGATTATCTCTGGAAGAGGCGGTGGAGATGCTGTTTGTCAGCTGTGATCAGGCCATCCGCAAGGGTGCCAATATTTTGATTTTGAGCGATCGCGGCATGGATGAGGAACATTTGGCGATCCCTTCTCTTTTGGCCGTTTCCGCTTTGGAACAGCATTTTGTGCGTACCAAGAAAAAGACTGCCGTATCCATCGTGCTGGAAAGCGGCGAACCGCGTGACGTGCATCAGTTCGCGGCCCTGATCGGTTATGGCGTCGGTGCTGTTTATCCTTATCTCGCGCATGAATGCATCTGTGAAATGATCGAAGAAGATATTCTGGATAAAGAGACAAGTGCCGCTATCCGGGACTATAATGACGCAATTATGCACGGTGTTGTCAAGATTGCGGCCAAAATGGGCATTTCCACACTGCAGTCTTATCAGTCCGCACAGATCTTTGAGGCCATCGGACTGCATAAAAGTGTCATTGACCGCTATTTTACGGGAACGATCTCACGTGTCGGAGGGGTGACGCTGAAACACATCGAGGAAGATGTCCGCTGGTATCATGACCGCGCTTTCGATCCGCTGGGAATGAATGTGGACACTACGCTGGATTCCATCGGCTTCCATCGTCTGCGCAGCGGCGAAGGCAAGGAACGCCATCTGTACAGCCCGAAAACGATCGTGATGCTGCAGGAGACGGTCCGCACCGACGATTATGAAAAATTTAAGGCGTATGCCGCTGAGATCCATAAGGAACATGAGCCTTTTACGATTCGTTCCCTGCTGACTTTTGATGCCGGCAGCCGCAAACCGATTCCGCTGGATGAGGTGGAAAGCGAAGAAAGCATCGTTACCCGCTTCAAGACCGGGGCCATGTCCTATGGTTCCATTTCCGAAGAAGCCCATGCTTGTCTGGCCGTTGCGATGAATACCCTGCACGGCAAAAGCAACAGCGGCGAAGGCGGCGAAAAACGCGAACGTCTGGGAACGATAAAAAACAGTGCGATCAAACAGGTGGCCAGCGGCCGTTTCGGCGTAACCAGCGAGTATCTCAACAGTGCCAGCGAGATCCAGATCAAAATGGCACAGGGAGCCAAGCCGGGGGAAGGCGGTCATCTGCCCGGCAGCAAAGTATATCCGTGGATCGCGAAGACCCGTCACTCGACAGTCGGTGTCACCCTGATCTCACCGCCGCCGCATCATGATATTTATTCGATCGAGGATCTGGCACAATTGATCTATGATCTGAAAAACGCAAATCCCAAAGCCCGGATTTCCGTGAAACTGGTCGCCGAGGAAGGTGTCGGGACCATTGCCTGCGGCGTTGCCAAGGCCGGGGCACAGGTGATTTTGATCTCCGGATATGACGGAGGGACCGGCGCGGCAGGACAAAGTTCGATCCATCATGCCGGTCTTCCCTGGGAGCTGGGCCTGACCCAGACGCATGAACAGCTGGTGGCAAACGGCCTGCGCAGCCGTGTTCGTCTGGAAACGGACGGAAAACTGATGAGCGGCCGCGACGTTGCCATGGCCGCCTTACTGGGAGCCGAGGAATTCGGCTTTGCCAGTGCACCGTTAGTAGCGATGGGCTGCATGATGATGCGCGTCTGCAATCTGGATACTTGTCCGGTCGGCATCGCTACCCAGAACGAATGCCTGCGCCGCCGTTTCAAAGGAAAACCACAACACGTCATTCGCTTCATGCTGTTTGTGGCCCGTCAGCTGCGGGAGATCATGGCACAGCTGGGCTTTCATACAGTGGAGGAAATGGTCGGTCATAAGGAATGTCTCAAGCCGAGCAAGGAAGCGCAGCGTTGTCATTTGAACCTGGAAGAACTGCTGAAGCGGACGCCGTCAGGAAAAGATCTGCACTTTAAAGCGGAAGATGTCTATGATTTCCATCTGGAACAGACAAAAGACGCACAGCTGCTGATCCCGGGCTTCAAAGCGGCCATGGAAAAAGGAGAAGTCTATCGTCCCTGCGTGACGATTGATAATACCGATCGTGCCTTCGGTACCCTGCTTGGTTCTTATGTAACAAGAAAATACAAAGATACGCTGAAAGGAGATATGTGCCAGATCCGCTGCCAGGGCAGCGGCGGCCAGTCATTCGGTGCATTTCTGCCGCAGGGCATCACGATTCGTGTGCACGGAGATGCCAATGATTATTTCGGAAAAGGACTTTCCGGCGGAAAACTGAGCATTACCCCGGACGAGCGGGCTTCTTATCGCGCCAGTGACAATATCATCATCGGTAATGTTGCACTGTATGGAGCGACCAGCGGCGAAGCTTATATCAACGGGATCGCCGGCGAGCGGTTTGCCGTACGAAACTCCGGAGCGACGGCAGTGGTCGAAGGCTGCGGCGATCATGCGCTGGAATACATGACCGGAGGCTGCGTGCTGATCCTGGGACGTACCGGGAAAAACGTTGCGGCCGGCATGAGCGGAGGCATCGCTTATCTGCTGGATGAGGATCATGACCTCTATCTTCGTCTGAACAAGGCCATGGTCACCATGGAAGTCGTCAGTGAAGAAAAAGATCTGGACCGCATCAGAGAAATGCTTGAAAAGTACGTGAGGGAAACCAAAAGCGAACATGGTGCGCAGATCCTGGAACACTTTGATGTCTATGCCGGTCAGTTCAAGAAAATCATCCCCAATGACTATCGCCGGATGATGCAGTGCATCCATCACTATCAACAACACGGTTTTTCGCCCGAGGAGGCGAAGCTGCGTGCCTTCGAACAGATGAAAGGAGGAAAATAGCATGGGAAAAGCAAATGGCTTTATGGAATATGAACGCATGGAAATGCCTTCGCATGATGCTTTGCAGCGCATCAATGATTTTAATGAATTTCATGATCCGCTGGATCAGGAACAGCGCCGGCAGCAGGGAGCCAGATGCATGAACTGCGGTGTTCCTCTTTGCCAGTCAGCCATGGAACTGGGCGGCATGGTGAGCGGTTGTCCGCTGCATAATCTGATACCGGAATGGAATGACGAAGTGTATCACGGTCATATGCGGCATGCGCTGAGCCGGCTGCTGAAAACCAACCCGTTTCCGGAATTCACGGGCCGTGTCTGTCCGGCCTTGTGCGAAAAGGCGTGCATCTGCGGCATGAACGCAGAACCGGTAACGATCCGGGAGAATGAGCTGTATATCATCGAAGATGCATTTGCGAAAGGAAGAATGAAGCCGGAAAATAAAAAAAGCCGAAACGGCAAGAAAATCGCGGTCATCGGCAGCGGCCCCAGCGGCCTGGCGGCTGCCTACGAACTGAATCGGCGCGGTCATGAAGTACATGTGTATGAACGGGATGAACGCGGCGGCGGCTTGCTGATGTATGGCATTCCCAACATGAAGTTAGATAAAAATATCGTGGAGCGGCGGATCGATCTGATGAAAGAAGAAGGCATTGTCTTTCACTTTCATCAGGATATCGGCAAAAATGTATCCGTACAAACCATTGATCAAAATTATGATGCGGCCGTGTTTTGCTGCGGATCGAAAACAGCCCGCGATCTCAGCGCAGAAGGAAGAGCGAGCCGGGGCATTCACTTTGCCGTCGACTATTTGTCCCAGGCAACCCGTGCATGGCTGAAACAGGAAGAAGTCAAAGAAGAAACGATGAATGCCAAAGGAAAGAAGGTCGTCGTCATCGGCGGCGGCGATACCGGCAATGACTGTGTTGCCACCTGCATTCGTCAGGGATGCACGTCCGTGGTCCAGCTGGAAATGATGCCGCAGCCGCCGCTAGAACGGCTGTCGTCAAATCCATGGCCGCAATGGCCGCGAGTCTGCAAGACGGATTACGGGCAGCAGGAAGCCATTGCAGTGTTCCAAAAAGATCCCCGTCTGTATCAGACAACAGTGAAACGTTTTCTCGCGGATGATCATCAGAGCGTGAAAGGTGTTGAAACAATCCGCCTTTCCTTTGAAAACGGCAGGATGCAGGAAATTGCCGGCAGCGAGGAAGTGCTGGAGGCAGATCTTGTGTTGATCGCCGCCGGCTTTGTCGGCTGTGAATCCTATATCAGCGATGCATTCCAGCTGCCGTTGACTTCCCGTCACACGATCCGGACAAAGGCAGATTCTTATCAGATCGCCGACAGCAAATATTTTGCGGCCGGTGATGTGCGACGCGGCCAGTCGCTGGTCGTGTGGGCGATTGCGGAAGGAAGAGCCTGTGCAAGGGAAGTAGACCGCTATCTGATGGGCTATACCGAAATGGATCCTCTATAAAAACAATAAATCTGAAGAAAAGACCCCGGAAGGACCCAATGTCATTTAGTTAAGGGAAGTTCTTAACGATAGATAAAGAAAAAATCACAAAAAATGAGAAGCAGAACAATCAAATTTTAAAAGTTCTGCTTCTCTTCATCTTAAAATCATGACAAAAAGACCATTTTAT
>OLRK01001735.1_pt1 | contig 16424 bp, 17 predicted proteins | sample 1672911 | NCBI WGS metagenome assembly OLRK01 (sample SAMEA3136736, study PRJEB25190) | human gut metagenome | biome: human gut; feature: human-associated habitat; material: faeces | place: Austria | collected 2013 | reverse complement strand
CATCAAATATATCCAAATCAACCAGTACCATACGATCTATCTTTAAAATAGCTCTCGCATCTTTTGCTAACGCTTGAAACTTATTCATTCCCATGCTATACATCTCTGCGCCTTCTTTATATCTGACTAACCTTTTCCTTTTTTCTTTTTTTGATTCTCTTTGCATATTTTTTATTCCTTTTCTTTAACTACATTATTTTAAATAATCCTGCAGATGACTATGGGATATAGTCACATTGGATTTTCACCATCTTTTCAGACCGGACAGCCTTCTCCGGAAGTATCATTATTAAAAATAGTATCCTCGCACAAAATTCCCATTTTTGTTTGTAACTCAATATTACTCGCTCGTATCACTCAACTTTATGACATGATGTCGCAAAGTTGAAAAGTTCGATAGTCATGGCGTACTGATTACCGGCTCCACTACTTTCTATGTTCTGCAGGAAGAATATTTAATTATCAAGGTGCAATATTCATTATTTCCCAAGAATTTTTAACGTACCATTTTAAATCCCAAAACTGTTTTCAGTAATTTTGCTTCTAACCTGCTACGCAAGGTTTCATCTATACAATAATACTCATTTCCATATTCGTCATACATTTTTCGTACAGACAAACAAGATATGTATCCCTCATAATGTTTCATTACTTTATTGATCGATACAATATCTCCCTCCACTGCCTTTTGAACAACAGCAAACGGTAACACATTTATGCCCTTTTCATTCTTATCTGTAGTTTTCATATCCATATTCCTCCATCGTATTTTTCAACAGTTCTAAAGATCGTGTCCGATGTTCACATACTGTACTTCTCACAAGATTTAACTTACGCGCAATTGCAGCATCCGACATTCCCTGAAAATAAGATAAAAAAATGACTTCTTTTTTTCTTTCTGTCAGCGTTTCTATTGCTTTCGCCAACAATTCATTTTTTATCTTCACATCAAATTGCTCGTCTGTTAGAAAATAATTTTCTGCTACATATTCATCTACTGTAGAAAGTTTCCAAAACTCTGTTTCCGGTAATTCACAAAACAAAATTTCGTGTTTCTGACGATAAGAAATATGCCTTTCATAATCTATTTTTTCTCCTTGCAAAGCCAATTTACATTTACGATCAAACTGGTGTCTAATTGTTTCTTTATTATAGGAAGAAGATTGCTCCATAGAGTTCACCTCCTTCCCACCTGTGAATAAGAGCAAAAAACTTTTTCCATTCGTTCTTATCCCGAATGGTATTTACTCTATGTTCGGGTTTTATAAAATTTAAAACAAAAAGCGTCCCATGAGTTATAACTCACTGAACGCTTTTCTAATTCAATCTATTTTCTCAAAATTTTTTAATTTAAAGTTTCTATACTATTTAAGACTTTTCTGTATCCTGTTACTAATTGATAAAATAATTTTTGTTTCAAATATACTATTTTGATAATTATAATTAAAACTGCCACAATACTTATTGGATAAATCCATCAATATACTTATCCCTAATCCCATATGTGATTTTTTAGTTGATACAAGATTTCCTCCTTTTTCTTCCGGCAATGTTTTCATAGTATTACACATTTTTATTACAACATAATCTTTAAATCTATGAATTCTTAAATTTATTTCCGGATTCTCCCTCTTACATTCTAAGCAAGCTTCAATTGCATTATCCAATAAATTGTAAAACAGTGATGTAACATCAATCTTATCCATAAAATCAAACAAAATATCCTGCATACTAATATCAATTTTTATATTATTGCTCTTACAAATTTGTATTTTTTCCCATAAAATTACACATACAATTTTATCCGAACAAGAAAAATGACGTTGACTGCTATTAATTGTTTGCATCAACTCATTTATATATTCTCTTTTTTGAGTTTTCTGACTAAAATCCAAATGTTCAATTACCTGTATATGTTTCTTTACGTCATGTAAGATTTTTTGGGCTTCTTCGTATTGACTTTGAAATTCATCATAATATTTTAAAATGAGATATTTTTGTTGTTCTAATAATTCTGCTTTTTGTTTAAGTTCAAAGTTTTTAGAAATTAATTCAATTAAATGCAAAAATCCGATATCTACTATAACAAATCCTATCCCAAATCCCAATAAAGATATATTATTTTTAGTGTTCTCTATTCTTGACAAACAATAACTCAAAATTACCATTTCTAAAATAAGCAAAAATATCATATATATGTGTAAATATCCCGATACATAATTTACTTTGCATCTTTTTATTCTTTCACAAAATAAACTATACGTACATAATATTGCCAGCACATTAACAATTCCAGAAATTGCAAAGAATAAATCATTTTCCAAAACAAAGATTGTAGTCTGATTAACAATTATAGAAAATGCACTTGTAGCTACTAAATCAATAATTGCTAAATATGCAATTACCATACTAGAATTGATAAAAATTGTTTTTTTCTTTGCATCATACAATAGTGTAGCCTGAAAAAAGAAAATTAAAAACGAATACACAATATTAAGTATTGGACATGCTATTACTACTATCAGCATATTAGCTATTGTATGAAAAAGTAAAAATATAATATATACGCTTTTTTTCTGCGGATATTTCCTGTCATATAAATCATCTAACACTCTTAAAAACACATATCCTGTCGCTAAGCATGAAACCAATAAACCACCTAAAAATATCATCACATTCACCCACCTAAATTCGATCAAATGTAGATTGTAAAAAATCGTTAAATACATTTTTGAATTCAACTGCTCTTTTTTGCGCTAACGGAATACAATCTCCATTTTCCATAAAAATGTCAAAACTTTTTATTAATTTTATATACAGCATATTCACAATAAAGCTCTTATGCGGGTATGCAAAATTATACTTTTCAAATTTTTCATATATTTCCTTTAAACTATACATGGTCGTATACTCCCCTTTAGAACTATGTATAATGACTCTTCGTAATACATATTCAAAATAATAAATCTCATCCAGCGCCAAAGTTATTACCCCTTCAGTTGTTTTAAATGCGAACGTCTGTTTTTCAAACAAATTATCTAAATAGTACACAATTTCATCTAATACTAAATAAATTTTTTCTGCCAATACAGGTTTATGTATATAATCAAAAGCATGTACCTTAAACGCCTTCTCAATATATGTATTATAATTTGTTACATAAACAATTTTACTATTAACATCCCATTTTCTTAATTTCATTGCTGTTTCTATTCCATTCAATTTAGGCATGTCTATATCTAAAAATATAATATCAAAACGAATATGGGCATTCAATAATTCATAGCCATTTCGATAGTCAGATATCCATACAGCTCTATTTATCTTTTCAAAATATTTCTGCACAATAATAATCATTTTCTTACAAATTATTTCTTCATCATCGCATATAGCTATTTTAATCATCTTTTTCCCCTCATCTCTATTTCCCTTGTTAATACCCTACACAAAAAAAAGAACCCTCATTTTAGATTCTTTTTCTGCTATTTCAATAATTTTTTTTAAAGTAATTCACTACTAACATAATGGCTTGGATTGTCCAAGCTACCCCCACACTATTAGCTATTACTGGAAAAAAAACGCCACTCAAAGCAAATATTCCTTGTACTATTATATGCCTATGGCTTATTTGCCGATAAAGTTCTTTCTCATTATACAAAAATGGTTTATTTTCTGAATCTTGCGGCGATAATATCCAAATAATAGCTCCACAAAATAAGACAATTGACCATATTTTAGTCGTAGCAACTTTGCCTAATAATTTTATTAAAATTATTGCAAAAACTGTAACCCATGCCGTGCAAAAATAACACCCGATTGAAGATTTAGCATGATATCCTCCTGAATATTCTCTTAAATCTGCATAAAAAAGCAAAAATAATACTACACCTATAACTTCGTTGCATAAAAAAGCCACGAAAATTATAAGCATAATGTGACATATTTTTTTGATTAACAGATCAAATCCATATTCATATATAACTAGTTTGTCTTCTTCAATCCTTTCATACTCTACAAGTTTTTGCAAAAATTCTTTTTTTACTTTTCGATTCCACATTTACGTAATTGCCTTACCTGCTCTGGCAATTTAGGTTGTCCATGTAAAAAAACACTTGCCGTATTTGCACTTTTTTCGGCTTCTTTATAGACTTTTTTCCCCATTATCTTCAACACTCTTTTTCCAATGATATTCATAATTACTCCTTTCATGTTTCATCTGCCAAATTATATTATAATTTTCTGTAGTATTCAATCAATCCGAACAAACTACGATTTTCCTGTATAACTAACGCTCCAAAATATACAATTGTATTTTCCACTCATAATAAAAGGCACCCTATTCTACTCACAATTATCAATTATTCATACGATTCTATAACTTTTCTTATTATTTCCAGTAAATATCCCTTTTTATTATTAGGACACTTTTCAATTAAATGTAGAAATACTTGATCACTTGTAACATCATTTCCAAATAAAATATAATCCGTAGGAATAAGTAGCACTACTGAAAGTATCATCAATCTTTTAAGCGAAACTCCTCTCATTCCACATTCTATATCCGAAATAAATTTAACACTGACATCCAATTCTTCTGCCAAATGCTCTCTACTAATATTTAGTTCTTCTCGTCTTTTTCTAATGCGTTCGCCCATTCCTTTTGAATCCAATAACTGCATAAATCACCTCCGCCATGCATGAACTAATTATATGTAGTTATCTACAAAATCTGAATAAACTATAAGTGTTGAAAAAAGACTCTTAAAGTTGTATTATAGTCTTGTCATTGGCGTTAAGATTATATTTTAACTCATGATTTATGAATATAGTCCACGTCTTATGCAAATTCCAATGAATCAGTACATTGTGAACTTCCTGAAAAATTAACTCTCATTTTCTAAAAATGGTTTATTTCAGCCGTTTACAGTGAATTTTATATAATTCCTCATAGAGTTAATTAACTCTCGAGATTACACTTTAAATCCGATGAAAACATTGAAAACACGCAGTTGTTGCAATCGAGAGTTAATTTTCACAGAAGTTCACATACATACTGCACAGTCGTTAAGTACATTGTTTCCAGTATACAGTGCAATAAGCAAGCTTCATTTAACACACATCTTTAAAATTTATGTCAATAAGATATTTATGCTGCCAAAAGCTATACTATTAACACAAATTTTAAGATATAAATACTAGTAATCAATCAAAGGTATCTTTTGATTTCCAGAAGATGTGTACCAAAATACTGTATCATATGCTCTATCTTCCTTATATTTAACGGCATTTATTCAAAAAATACATACAGCTCACTTTTTAACTTGTTGTAATAATTTACTAGGTTCAAATTCAATAACTAAATTGCACACCAATACTTGTTTCTTTATAACATAAATGAAGGTATATATAATGAATTTTACAAATGAAATTATAAATTACTGGGATAATATGTTCATAGAAAAATATCCCCTATATTCTATAGAGTTTTTTTACGATCAAAATAATTTGTTCATAGAAAACCAAAAAGCTTTTAAGTCCTATACCGATTGTCTTACTATGATATTAGATAAGATTTATGCTCAACTGAAACACCAAACTATATTTATAAGAATACACAAATATAAAACTTGGTGCATAATAAGGCTACGTTTAAACACATATATAAATTATCATTTAAGCATTGCACTTAAATCTCTCTCTTTCGACAGCATATTTGATATTTATTGCAAAGAAAATGATTGTATTATAAAAATTGTTATTTATTGATAAATGTACTCTATGGACATTTTTCTTATACTTAAGCAGTACACTCTCTTAATAAATCAATTTAGTTCTCTAGTAGTGAAAATCATAACTCCAGAGATTTAAAAATTACTTTTTTACGTTTAAGCACTAATACATTTTTACGAGAACATTTCTCAAAATTTTGTCATGTGTATAGTGCATAGTATCCTTTACCAATATTTGCATATCATTGTATTGTATATCAGCTTGAGTTTTTTAATCCGCTACTTATTTTTATTCACAAAAAAGGAGCTAGGCAAAAAAGTCATGCACCAGCTCCAAAACGAAAGTTTCATAAAATATCCGTTCTATTAGTATTTCTTCTATTTAACTATGAAATTGCATTGATTTGTTTCCATTTTTTGTATGCATTTTTAATAATCTTCACTGTCTCTTCTTTCCTGTCTATCATCAAGTCATTGAGCTTATCCCTCTGGCTTTTTGTCAGATTTTCTGTCGTTCCCTTTATCTCACCTTCTTCATCAACTTCAATACTACCTGGATATAAACTTAAATCAATCTTACCATCGCTCAAAATTTGAATGGTTATATCTCTACTTCCTTTTCTAGCAATCAATTCAAATTTTTTCAAATCTAAGCTTAATGATCCTATAGCTTTCGGTTCTACCAAATAATCTACTCCATCTTCAGTTAATGCATAATAACCCTGATATCGTTCAATAAATTCTGGTGTCATCTCTTTTTTAAACCCTGCTGAAAGTACTTTATTATACATCACTTTGTGCTGATAATTACAAATTCCAATATAGGCAGCAACCGCAATAATAAAAACTATGCTTGCTATAAAAAAATATTTTAATACTTTTACTTTTCTCTTATTCTTGTCAACTGTTTTTACCATATCCATATCCTCTTTCAATAATTGATCTAGCGGTATATCAAATTTTTCACTTATTTTTATTATAGTTTCCAAATCTGGGTAACTTTTATTGTTTTCCCAATTTGAAACCGCTTGTCTAGATACACTAAATAATTCTGCAAATTCACTTTGTGTCATATTTTTTTCATTTCTAATATTCAAAATTTTATTTCCAATTTTCATTTTGACCTCCTCTTTTCAAGTAATAATACTTTCATAACTCCTTTCTATATTTTTTCTACTTCTATTATCTACTTTTACTACAATAAAAGCAAGCAATACGCACTTGCTCCACACAATTTATCACCCTAAAAGCAAAGCAATACTTCTTTGCCTTCTCTGTTTACAATGACAATATTATAAATTTTTATTTTATAACTATAATTATTGAAATTAATTTTTTGTTATTGCAATGATAAGATTACTTAGACAAGCTATAACATAAAAAATCACGAATTTTAATATGCGAAATCCCATTTCTACTTCTGTTATTTTAAATGGAATTCTCATTTGATATACAAAACGCTCCTTTAAAGCTTTAAAATAATTATTCCAAAAACTAAAATCAGACCACTTTACTGGTAATTCTTCCATATTAGCATTTATATAATAAAAAACAACCAATACCATTCCTGTCAAAATAAAACAGGTTAAAAAATATCTATTTTTTTTCTTAAGAGTCTTTTCAATTTTTTTCAATATGCCAATTTTCATTAGTAATTCTATAAGTAAAATTATTATAAATAATACCAAACTAATTTTAAGAATTAATATTACTAACTTTCTATCAACTAATTGGAGATTGCTACCATAGATTGTATTAAGTGTATTTAAAAATCCACCACTTCCTTCCATTATGCTGTCTTCATGGTATGTAATCGTATCAAATTCTGCATCTTTTGAATTGTTTTGAACTATAAATGTAGGTGTTAGGGTCTTTATAGTATCCCTTATATAATAACTCTTATTATTATATACAATTTTGAGATTAATAACATTTGTAGTTCCAAATAAATCAAATGCTGTTTTTTCATCAATGATACATCCTTGCACATCTCCTATATTTAAGAATGAAGCATCAGAAAACAAAATCTTTATATTACCAAATGCTTGTATTTCTGTCGTTTCCTTGACTTTTTTAAGAATAGGATTATTTATAAGTTTACCCCGCTCTTCTTTCCAAATCACAAAATCATACTTATTCTTTTCCCCGTCAACTATTATTTGAGCCTCTTTCCCAGTTATATATGGAAATTCTTGTTGAGCAATATAGTTTTTATCTGTTTCTATTTTTTTGCACTCATATATGCATATACAAACGCTAACAAAACAACAAATTTTCAAAAAAAATAAAATAACTTTCTTCTTAATCCCATGTTTCATATTAATTTACCACTTTAATTCGGCTTTCTTCTTGAAGCATTTTATCACTATCAGTAATAATTTTTGTTTTTTCTGTGATTTCACTTGATTTAATGGCCGCATACTGATTTCCCATGTCAATTACTTCTACATCATATCGTTTAGAAATATCTTCCATTCCCATGGTCGTCTTTCGTTTCTCAACTACATACACAAAGTACTTATTCTGTTCTAGTCTTATGGCAGAAAGCGGGACACACATACTATAAACATCCGATTTATCCATAAATTTAACCTGTACTTTTTGTCCATGATTCCAAAGATTAGTACCTGTTTCTATAATTATTTTACTGTTTTCATCTTCATCCTTCACAATCTCATTGATAACCAAATCAGATAGTGTTTTTTCCTCCTTTGTTTTAGACTCTCCTGTTAAACAAACTTTTGTCCCCACTTGAACTTTATTTGCCATTTCTGGTTCTAATATAACTTCTACTTGATTGGGAACATTAGTGTCTGCAATGATCATAGCTACCCCTTCAGACATCACTTCACCCTTCTTTACTAAAATGTCTGTTACAATTCCAGCAGTTGGAGATTTAATTACCCCTCCATCATTTTTAAGTGATTCTATTTTTTTAAATTGTTCTATATGAGAATTTAAATCAATTTCAAGACTTTTCACTGTTGTTTCATCAATTACAATACCATTTGCAGATCTTACAGCATTTGAAGCCTCCACCAACAACTCTTCTTTATTCCATATAGCTTCATTGTAAGCTTTCTCTGCTATACTAACTGCCATTTCTAATTCTTCCAATGTTTTTTCTGGAAAATCCTCTGAATTACTCGTATAGTTTTCACGGTCTTGTATACTCTTTTCATATTCTTTGTAGGCTGTTTCTACCATAATGTTACCTTTTTCATTAGCTATATTATAAGACTGCTCTGCGCTTGCAATAGCATCATTTTTATTCTGAACAGCTTGATCTATTATATCTTGTTCTTTCTCAATAGATAATTCTATTTTACTAATTTCGTCTTGTTTATCTTTGAGTATTTTTTCAACATTTTTAACATCTACACAAAACAAAGGAGTCCCATTCTCTACATATTCTCCTATATGTACATCTATTGAACTAACTATTTGATTATCTATTGTTAATATATTAGTTCCTCCATTTTGTATAATAGTGCCGATACTCTCAAAGGATTTATCTATTGTTAACTGCTCAATATTGCAGGTCTTAACCTCAATGCGTGCCATACCATACGCTATTCTTGCCGCTATAGTAATCCCAATAAATATGATAACTATAAGTATAAGTATTTTTTTACTATGTTCTTTCATTCATGTTACTCCTTATCAACTACTTCTAAAAAACCTTGCTCCAAATACTCATAACCGATATAAAATATACACGCTGCTGGAATCATAGTTATTACTGAAGCAGTAAAAATTATCCCCATATTCTGAGGAGTTATATTTGCTCCGAATAGCGTAACTGGCCAAAGTTGTTGATTTTTGATAAATATAATCGGTTGTTCTATCATATTCCAAGCCTCTATAAATCCCAGAAAACACGTAGCTATTATACTAGGTTTTCCAACCGGTATTACTATCCTAAAAAAGATATCCATATTACTAGCTCCATCTATTCTAGCCTGTTCTATTATGGTATCAGAGATCCCCTCAAAATAGTGATACAACATAAACACTGAAAAGGGTGAAAAAATACTTGGTAGTACAATAGCCCACCTAGTATTTAATAAAGATAACTTATTAAGCACTATATATTGCGGTAACATCATTATTACAAACGGTAAAATCATCAAAATCGTATAAAATAATATAATTCCTGATTTTAAATGTTTATTTAATCTTGTTATTCCCCATGCTGCCGGAACAGCTATTACAATCTGTCCCATAAGTATTAATATAGTATTTATTATAGTATTCCAAAGTAATACCATGTATTCAGGTGTATCAATCAGTATCTCTACATAACTCTGCAATGTCGGATACATCGGAAGAATATTGGTAGATATATAATCTTCATTCCCTTCTAATAATGGTAATAGATATTGTGTTGTTTCTAAACTTCCTTTAAATGATGCAATTATAATAAACACCAACGGAAATAACACAAAAAAGCTTATAATTGTCATTAAAACTGGTATTATTTTTTTCCCCATTGTTTAACCTTCTATTTACAAAATTTTTTTTGCAATAAATATATTATTATCAAAAGAATCAAAATATTTATAACTGAACCTGCTGCTAAAAAACCCAACTCCATATCCCTAAACCAATTATTAAATATATTTTGAAGAAAATATACTCCCTCGTATGGATAGTCCCCAGATATAAGATATATTTCTCTAAATCCCTTAAACGATTGAATAAGAAAATATAGTAATACTAAGTATTTTGTTTTCTTTAAATTTGGTAATATAATATAAAAAAAACATTGTTTTTTATTTGCGCCATCAAGTTGAGATGCTTCAATAATAGATTCTGATATATTTGTTATTCCTGCTCCCCATAGAATAACTGCCATACCTAAATTTTTCCCAATAAAAGAAATAACTAGAATTACAAATATCGGTTTATCCTCTAACCAATCTACATTAGATAATTGTTTAACATGCAATATCCCATTTATAATCCCAAATTTATCAAACAATACGATTTCATACAACGCAATAGTCGATATCGGAAGAACTGTTGGAATTGCTAAAACTCTCTTTATATTTTTAATAAATTTTCCTTTTGTATAAAACACTAGTACTGTAGACATCGTAATGGATATTAAGTACAGAACTGTGACAGAAATAAAACTAAATAAATAACTATTTTTTAATGCTAATTTAAAAGCAGGATTAGTAAATACCATTTTATAGTTTTCCCATGATATAGAACCAACTGCTGTAGAATAAAATGAATTATAGATTACATTCAAAAATGGAACTGCTGTTAAAAGTGTAGTTCCCACCACACTTGGAAGTATGAATAAACTTGCTATTACTTTATCCTGCCTTTTTAGCATTTTATTTTCTCCTATTCTAACAAATATAGTTTCAATTTCTTTTCAACATTTTCTGCGGTTTCTTCAGATGTACTTTTTCCTTTAATAACATCTTCTGCACCTTCTAGTACCATATTCATAAGTACACTATCCGTATCAACTGATTTATTTAACTGTTCAGCACCTTGCATTATAGCTTCTTTCTCCATCTCTGAAAATTCTCGCCCAATAAGACTAAATCGTTTTAATTCATCATTGTTTAAATTCTCTCTTATTGCATCTTTATTTACTTTACATCCCACATATTGCTCTGCTAACTGCCCTTCCTTACTCAGCATGAATTCTAAAATTTTTTTTGCTTCTTCCTGATTTTTACTTTTGGAGTTAATACTCATAATACATGCAGGAATATAAAAAATTTCATTTTCATTTTTAAGTAATGTGTATTCTACTTCATTATTTTCAAGTAAATACTGATAATCCCACTCGCTAGTAATATAGTCTACTGAAATTTGCGGTTTTCCGTGTTCCTCATCTTCATAGTTACGATATGAATAAGGACTTAGAGAAAATTCAGTTAAATTCTTTGACGCTGCCTCTGTCATATCCACCTTGTCATACCATAATTTTATCAGTTCATAATATTGTTTTATATTTTCTTGACTATTGTCTACTAGTTGTCCATTTTCGTCTAACAAGCTATCACATAAATATGTCCAATAACTTATAGATAAAATATGATCAAATGAAAATGGATCAAATAACCTATCGTTCTTTGTATCTAAAGCCATTACTTTATCGGTCAATTGCTCAAAATCTTCAAAAGTTCCAAACATATTACTCATTTTTTGATTTTCTACTGTCATATATGAGTATCTCATTGGAATAGCATAAGTTTTATCTTGTTGATTGTAAAGATTCACAACGTTCTCTATTAGTTCTTCTTTTTCTCCAATATTTTTCACAACGTCGCTAACATCTTCTAACACCCCTTGCTTAATATATTCTTCCATTCTTAACCCATCTAACACTATTATGTCTGGTCCTGTTCCCGCTGCAATCTCCGTATTAAGATTTTTTATTGCATCTTGCTCTGTTCGTTCAGCATTATTTCCAATCCCAATTTCATATATTATGTCTATATCCGGATTTTTTTGCTGATATATCAACATATTTTGTCTGATAACTCGACTATCTCTTAAACTATATATTTTTAATTGCTTAGTTGCTTTTTCATTATTCTTTTCGTAAGTATATTGCATTATTTTTTCAGGTTCTCCCCAAAAAACCGAATATATATTCCCCTTGTCATCTGCCTCTAATATACTTAAAAGATAATCATAATGCCCATAATATGTTCTACTTCCATCAACCAATCCTCTATATCCCCTACTTGTAACTTCCACAAGCCCTGGAGCATCTGTTGCATAAGCATCTAAATAACACAATGCTGAAATTCTTCCATCTTTTTTTAAAAACTTAAGATTAGAATTTCCAGTAATATCTAATTTTTTTATGTTCTCAGCAATTTCCTTAATACCAGAAGGAGAAATCTTCCTACCTGAATCATAGTCTAAACAAATAAGTTGTCCATTACAAATTATGCAAATTCCTTCTTCAATACAGTCATATGCATTTATCATAGATTTCCCATCTAAATATTCTTGTTTAATTCTTCCTGTTTCTTTATCAATTAAATATATTTGAGTTGGTGTAACCAGCAATAAATTCCCATTTGGTGTAAAATCTACCGTTGCATTACTAATATTTTCTATATTAGACAAATCGTTCATCTCTTTTATCTCTTGTTCATTATTAATAAGATAACATTTTATTTCACTATCTGTTTCTACAACTATCCCAACCTCACTTTCTGTTGATATAGCTGTTGAAAGAGAATAGTGCTCTGGCAATTTATCTCTTATCAAATCCATATACGAGAATTTTTCATTCCATACTCCTCCTTGTAATTCCCATAAATCCCCTATTGTTTGTTCTGTATCTGTTCCTAGTATCATCAAAGTTCCATCTTGTTTAATACACATATCTTGAATATGTGTGACATTTTCTGGTAAGGTGAGATCTTTTTCATGATACCCGTCCTCATAAGATACTTCACTCTCACTATTTTCTTTTTTCTCATTATTTTCTTTGCTACACGCTGCTAGAACGCATATTATCAAAATTAACAGCATAACACATATTATATTTTTTTTACTCTTTTTACTCATCATTCTACCTCCTTAAACGAAAAAATTTTTATACCTAGTGCTTTCATTCAGTAACTGTTTGTGTTCTCCTTCTGCCACAACCTTACCGTTTTCTAAGAAAATAATATTATCAAAATATTTTGCTAATTCTAAATTATGAAATGTTGCTATAACCGTAGTATTGGGCAATTCCTTACTAAGAAAGCGAAAAAATCTATCCTCTGCAGTACTGTCTAAATTACTGGTAGCTTCATCTAATATTAAGATTTTTGGACGCTTCAGCAATACTCTACAAAGCAAAATTTTTTGTTTTTGACCACCAGAAAGATTATTTCCATTTTCTGCAATCCTGAATTCTTCTCCACCTGGTAATTCTTCTATCAATTCACTGAGCCCCGTTATATGCAACACAGAGTTTCTATACTCTTTGTCGTCACACATGTTATCTAGATAAAGGTTTTCTGCAAGCGTTCCCGTAAATAAATATGGCTTCTGTGAAGTATATCCTATATTTTTTCTAAGAATATATTCATTAACATTTTTAGTATCTACATTACCAAATAGAATATCTCCCTTTTGTGGTTTTTCTAAAATCGCAATCAATTTTAACAAAGTAGATTTTCCCGAACCACTTTTACCTATGATTCCATACTTAATATTTTTCTGAAAATTTATATTTAGATCATTAAATACTGGTTCTTGATATCCGTATGAAAATTCTATATTATTCAACGTTATTTGATTATCAATTCCTAATACTTGTTCACTTCTCTCATCCTCTATTTCTACATCCAAAACATCATTCAAACGATTTATTATTATTATTAAATTATGTATTGTTACCTGAACATTGATTAAATTTTTTATTGGTGTTACAAAAAACTGAACCAGCGATTCAAATGATATCAGTGTTCCTAACGATATAACACCCTTCATCACTAAGCTACTGCCTTGCCATAATATAAGTAACACTCCTATACTTTCTATACATATCACAGCAGAAGTTATAATGTTCTGCCATGTTGACAATTTATATATATTTTGCACTAAATTTTGTATTCTATTTTCAAATTTAGTCATAAATTGATTTTCAATGACGTCTGCCTTTATTCTTTCTATTCCATCAATAGATTCATTCAAAAAAGTAGTAACATCTGCATCACTCTCTTGTAATCTTCTAGTATAATACTTAAGTGGATTCACAAAACAAACCGTTAATATAGCATAGAGTAACACCATTATAACAACCAACATAAACAAATACGTGTTAATCCTAAATAAGATAATCCCACCTGCAACCGCCATAAGAGATTCTAATATCAATGTTAAAAGTGTATCAACAAACAAATCTTGCAATTCAAGAATACTTTGGTATCGAGTTAATATCTCTCCAGATTCCCTTCTCTCAAAAAAATTCAAAGGTGTCTTAATTAAATGCCCATAAAATTTTAGCGACAGTTTTTTGTTAAACCCTTTTGTTACAAAATTTAATATTTGTCCTCTTAAAAAAAGCAATGTTGCTTGAAATATATATAATCCTAGTAGAGTAATAAATAAAATTTCAAAATTATCGCTAACATTCTCTATTTGTTGTACCCAAATACTTGATTTACTATTTAAAGTTTCTGCTACTATTGAGTCTGTATGTAAAATATAATTATCAATTACAATTTTATATACCCAAGTTCCAAGAATGGTAATAAAACAAATTATTATAGATAGTAAAAATGTTAATACAAACTTTCTCCATTCTCCAACAAATACCTCAAAATATATTTTTGAAGAATTTTTCTTTCTTTTTTTATTTCGGCTATTAACTTCATACCTTTTTTCAAATGTGATTATAACTCCTGTCCACATCGAATTAAAATCTTCTGGTTTAATTCTACAATTGCCTTTTGCTGGATCAAATACATAGAACATTCCCTTATAATATTTTTTTAATATTATATAATGACCAAGATTTTCTTTAGTTATAATATGTGCTATTATAGGAAATCGTATTTCTTCTCTTTGAACCCCCAACAATAGCTCCTCCATTGACCCTTCAAGTGCCTCTGATTTAAGTCCTAGTTTTTCAGCCGCTTGCGAAATTCCATATACACTAACTCCTAGTTTATCTACATATGCAAGTTCTCTTGCTTCTACAAGTGAAGTTTTTATTCCGTAATAATTACAAATTGTAGCTAAACAAGCTGCGCCACAGTCTCTTCTATCATGTTGCTTTACTTGCCTTCCCCACATACACTTCTCCTTTCTAACTATCTAACCGCTTTACAATTTAATACATCCAATATAAAATATATTTCAAAAAATAACTAGCAATTATCCCTTGCATATATCGATTTACCCTCGCAATTATTGCTTGCAAGGTACATTAATGCCATGTACATTTATCTGCAACAAATAAAACGGGCGAGCAAATAGATGTTGCTCTCAGCACCTACCTGCTCACCCGCAAGATTATCCTAGTTACTAACAATTTCCAGAACAACTAATTACATACGTATTATAGTAGTGCGATGGATAGTTAGCTCTATGAGAGGCAACTCCCCTTTCTGCACCAGCTCGTGTAGAGCTTTTAGCTCCACGATAATTATTTACATTGCAAAACCAATGGTAATGCGTTGTTGCTCCGCCTATAACATTCAATTGTCTTGTTTCTTCAATTTTTCTCATAATGCTTCTCTCCTTAAGAACATGTCGCACCTGTACATTTAGTTACATAAGTTTTACTGCGATGATCTGGGTAATTCTTCCAATGATTTTCTAGTGCATTATTTGCTGCTGCTCGAGTAGTGTATTTTTTGCTCCAAAAATTATTTACTGTGCATACCCAGTGATAATGTGTTGCTCCACCTAAAATTTCTTTTGATGCTTTTGCAGTTAATCTTTTCATAATCTTTTCCTTTCATTATTTTATTTGCACTTGGCCATGTGCTACATTTAAATGTTGTAAATTGATTATAACTTATTGACATATCTTTTCAATATTTCTTACATAAAGTAGCATTTTTGCGAATAAATAATCTGTTTATACACTTAGAGCAAGTTTCGCCTGAGTAACTCAAAACTCACTCCGTGATTTTTTCCTACTCGGCAATCTTGATGGGGATTTCGCTCCCCATACCCTCGACATCATATTTTTCAAATATGTAT
>OLRK01001734.1_pt1 | contig 16444 bp, 15 predicted proteins | sample 1672911 | NCBI WGS metagenome assembly OLRK01 (sample SAMEA3136736, study PRJEB25190) | human gut metagenome | biome: human gut; feature: human-associated habitat; material: faeces | place: Austria | collected 2013 | reverse complement strand
TCATACCGTCGTGCCCATCTGATGCCGATATATCTGTGCGCGCGAGCGCGCACAGATATATCGGCGCCATCCGGGGCTTTCAAAGTAAAAAAGAACTCTTATCCGTCACACCAGCGAATAAGAGTCCTCATTCATATTCTCTCGTCTATAATTTAAGCCATGCCATTGACAGCCTTAGCCAGACGGGATACCTTACGGGATGCCGTATTCTTGTGGTAAACTCCCTTGGTCTCAGCCTTGTCAATCTCAGCGGTAGCAGCTACTAAGCAAGCCTGTGCAGCAGCCTTGTCACCAGCAGCGATAGCAGCGTCTACCTTCTTGATAGCAGTTCTTACTTTGGATCTGATAGCTTTATTTCTAGCAGCCTTCGTCTCGTTTACTAAGATTCTTTTCTTAGCGGATTTAATGTTAGCCAATCTGTACACCTCCAATTATTTTCATTTTCATTAATCTTCGGTTTGCATCGAAACCTGGACACGGACAGTTCAATGTAAACATACTATTGTATTTTATCCAATCTGTCCCGGTCTGTCAATACATATTTCAGCCTTTTTTTGCAGAAAATGTAACCGTTCAGCCATGCCATTCATAATTTGACGGATTTTACAAAATTGGCTAACGTGAAGTGTTATTAGCCGTCAAATTATTCATGACGGGCGTCCGCCCTATAGAAACATATGGCAAAACACTGCTTAGTGAGCAAGCTCTCACGCAGTATTTTGCCATATGTTTCTGCATGGCTGAACGGTTACCAGCAAATAAAGCAATCAGGAGCAGGAAGGAGAGAAATGAAGATGGAACGAGGGGCAGGAAGGCGGTCCGGGAGAAGGAGAACCGAAAAACGGCAGAACACAAGGCGTCATGGAGGCGTTTCCGGTGGAAAAAGGTTTGAGGTGCGGACAGATCTGGCGCTGGAGAGCAGGGAGAACGTGCGCGGCGCCGGGAGGTTTCCGGATGGGGTGGTATTCCGGGAGTGGAAGGACGGAGGGATCTCCCTCACGGAGGTACAGGTGGAAAATGACCGCGGGGCGAAGGCCCTGGGGAAACCGGTGGGGATTTACCTGACCCTGGAGGCGGGAAAGCTGGGGGAAAAGGACGAGGGCTATCACGAGGACGTGGCGGAGGAGCTGGCGGCCCAGCTAAAAAGGCTCGCCTGCAAAGCCCTGAAACGGAAACGGGAGCAGGGCTTTCCCGGGATCCATGTGCTGGCGGTGGGCCTGGGAAACCCTTACGTCACCCCGGACTCCCTGGGGCCGCGGGTCTTGGGAAATGTGCGGGTGACGAGAAAGGTGGCGGATGACGGGGATCTTCCTGTGCTCAGCGGGATTGTGCCGGGAGTGATGGCTCAGACGGGGATGGAGACGGCGGAAATCCTGCGGGGCATTATCCGGGAGACGCGGCCGGATCTGGTGATCGCCATTGACGCCCTGGCAGCCAGGAGCATCCGCCGTCTGGGAACCACCATCCAGCTGACAAACACCGGCATCCACCCAGGCTCCGGCGTGGGAAACCACCGCCACGGGCTGACGGAGGAGAGCCTGGGAATTCCAGTGCTGGCCATCGGCGTGCCTACGGTGGTGGGAGCGCCGGCCATTGCCCAGGATACGGTGGCGGCGGTGGCGGCGGCCCTGGAAAAGGGGAGCCGCACCAAGGGCGTGGGGAACTGGCTGGAGCAGATGGGGGCAGAGGAACAGTACCAGCTGATCCGGGAGGTGCTGGATCCGGAGCTTGGGCAGCTTTACGTGACGCCCCCAGACATTGACGAGACAGTGAAACAGCTGAGCTTTACCATATCGGAAGGAATCCACCGGGCGTTTTACGGCATATGATGGTAGAAGGTGATGTTGAGAGAGTGGGTGGACGGGTGAGGATTGGGAGACGAAGGGGATGGGGCCGCCTGGCGCTGGCCCTCTGTACGGCGGCGGCCCTCTGGGGCGGCAGAGAGCTGTGGCTGCCTGATGTAGGCAAAGAAACGGGAACACCGGTGTTTCAGGAGCTGGGGGCAGAGGCGGCCAGAGCCTGCCTGGGATTTGTCTGGAACGGCCACTACCCGGCGGGAAGGCCCTGGGCGGACGGGACAGGAATGGTGGAGCTGGCCCTCCGCACCGTGCCTTCCTACCGGCTGGGAAAGGAGCGGCAGGAGCTGGAGCGGATGAAGGAAGGGCGGGATCCGGCCTTTTCTGACTATCTGAAAAACCAGAGGTTTTACGCGTCCTATGAGGCATTGGGAGCTGGGAGCGAGACGGCGGACGCCGCTGGGAGCGGCGCAGCCGGGGGAAATGAGGCGGCATCAGACGGAGGATCTGCCGTCGCCGAACCAGCCGGGACGGCGGATACAAAAGGTCAGTCATCGGAATCATCCGGATCCGCAGCGTCGGACAAAGCCAGCGGGTCATCCGGAGCGTCTACAGCCGAAACGTCCATACCCGGGACGCCGGGCCAGGAAAACCAGGCGTCCGAACCGGCCGAAACCGCGGATACAGAAAGCCAGGCGTCCGAACCGGCGGATACAGAAGGTCAGGCGTCCGAACCAGCCGGATCCGAACCGGCAGCCACAGCCATCCAGCCATCCTCTCCAGGACTTCCGGCGGCGGTGGGAGAGGGAGGGCTGATCATCAGCAGCGCCCTGCCGGAGGCTCTCTCCGGAAACGCCTTTGCCGCCCTTCCATCCGGCCAGGAGTCCCGGAATTCCCAGGCTGCCTCCGCCCGCCCAGTCACCGGCCAGATCTATTCCCTGGAGCAGCTGGCCGACTACGACTTTCTCATGAAGACCTTCTACAGCGTCCACCCGTCCACCACCGCCGGCCGGGATGAGATGAACGCGAAAGACCTGCTTTCAAAGGACCTGCGGCTGACAGCGGGAAATGACGCCCCCCAGATCCTCATCTATCACAGCCATTCCCAGGAGACCTTCGCCGACTACGGGCCGGAGCACCGGGAGGCCACTGTGGTGGGAGTAGGAGCCTATCTGGCAGAGCTTTTGCGGGCTAAAGGCTACAACGTGATCCATGACACCTCCGTCTACGACCTGCGGGACGGAAAGCTGGACCGCAGCCAGGCCTATACATATGCCCTGGAGGGGATTACGGCCATTTTGCAGGAAAACCCGTCCATTGAGGTGGTATTAGACATTCACCGGGACGGGGTGGCCGAGGGCACCCATCTGGTCTCGGAGGTCAACGGGAAGCCCACCGCCTCCATCATGTTTTTTAACGGCATGAGCCAGACCCCGGACGGCCCCATCGAATATCTGCCAAACCCCTACCGGGAGGACAATCTGGCGTTCAGCCTCCAGATGCAGGTGAAGGCCGCCGCCTATTTTCCCGGTCTCACCAGGAAAATTTACTTAAAAGGACTGCGCTATAACCTCCACGTCCGCCCCCGTTCCTCCCTGGTGGAGGTGGGGGCCCAGACCAACACCTACCAGGAGGCGAAAAATGCCATGGAACCGCTGGCAGAAGTTTTAGATATGGTGTTGCAAGGAAATTAAAAAAATGGTAGTATAAATCGTAACAGTTCAGAGGGCGGAAGATGCCCCTAGGCGGAACTGCTGCTATAAATCAATAAGTAAAAAGTGGCCTCAGGGCTGAAAGGGGCCGTTACAGAGAAAGAAAGAGGATAGAGAATGCCAACCATTGACCAGAGTAAAATTCGCAATTTTTGTATTATCGCACATATAGACCATGGAAAATCCACATTGGCAGACCGTATTATTGAGCAGACCGGGCTTCTTACCAGCAGGGAAATGCAACAGCAGGTACTGGACAATATGGATCTGGAGCGTGAACGCGGAATTACCATTAAATCCCAGGCAGTCCGCACCGTTTACAAGGCAAAGGACGGGGAGGAATATATCTTCAATCTGATCGATACACCGGGACATGTGGATTTCAATTATGAGGTGTCCCGCAGCCTTGCAGCCTGTGACGGGGCAGTGCTTGTAGTGGATGCTTCCCAGGGAATTGAGGCCCAGACCCTTGCAAATGTGTATCTGGCCCTGGATCACGATCTGGATGTATTTCCGGTCATCAATAAGATCGACCTTCCAAGTGCAGATCCGCAGCGTGTGGCAGCGGAAATCGAGGATGTCATTGGCCTTGACGCCAGCGATGCCCCTCATATTTCTGCAAAGACAGGCTTAAATATCGATCAGGTCTTAGAGGCCATTGTCCACAAGATACCTGCTCCCAAGGGGGATCCAGGAGCGCCTCTGCAGGCTCTGATTTTTGATTCCGTTTATGATTCCTATAAGGGAGTGATCATTTTCTGCCGTATTATGGAGGGAACTGTCCGCAAAGGCACCCCGATCCGTATGATGGCAACGGGAGCCCAGGCAGATGTAGTTGAGGTGGGTTATTTTGGAGCAGGTCAGTTTATTGCCTGTGAGGAGCTTAGCGCCGGCATGGTAGGCTACATTACAGCCAGTATTAAAAATGTACGGGATACCCGTGTAGGTGATACAGTTACAAACAGTGAAGATCCCTGTAAGGCCCCCCTTCCCGGCTACAAAAAGGTAACTCCTATGGTTTACTGCGGCCTGTATCCTGCAGACGGGGCAAAATACAATGATCTGCGGGATGCCCTGGAAAAGCTTCAGCTCAATGATGCCTCTCTGTTTTATGAGCCGGAAACCTCGGTGGCTTTGGGCTTTGGTTTCCGCTGCGGCTTTTTGGGACTGCTTCATCTGGAGATCATACAGGAGCGCCTGGAGCGTGAATATAATCTTGATCTGGTAACTACTGCACCCAGCGTTGTGTACCGGGTTCATAAGACTTCAGGGGAGATGATCGAGCTTACTAATCCTTCGAATCTTCCTGACCCTTCGGAAATTGAATATATGGAGGAGCCCATTGTCAGCGCGGAAATTATGGTGACAACCGAATTTGTGGGACAGATCATGACACTGTGCCAGGAGCGAAGGGGCGTTTATCTGGGCATGGAATACATCGAAACCACCAGGGCCCTGCTTAAATATGAGCTTCCGTTAAATGAAATTATTTATGACTTTTTTGACGCTTTAAAATCACGCTCCAGAGGCTATGCTTCCTTTGACTATGAGCTAAAGGGCTATGAGCGCTCAACCCTGGTGAAGCTGGACATCCTTGTGAATCGTGAGGAGGTGGATGCATTATCCTTTATCGTCCATGGGGATTCGGCTTACGAGCGGGGCAGGAAGATGTGTGAGAAGCTAAAGGATGAGATACCAAGACATCTGTTTGAGATTCCGATTCAGGCAGCCATTGGCGGCAAGATCATTGCCAGAGAAACTGTAAAGGCAGTGCGAAAGGATGTGCTTGCAAAGTGCTACGGCGGTGATATTTCACGAAAGAAAAAGCTTCTGGAAAAACAGAAGGAAGGCAAGAAGCGCATGCGTCAGATCGGCAATGTGGAAATTCCGCAGAAGGCCTTTATGAGTGTGCTGAAGCTGGATGACCAGTAGAAAAAGGATGAACCTGTAAAATGATAACCAAAACTCTCCCTTTGGAGCTTTATATTCATATTCCATTTTGTGCCAGAAAATGTAATTACTGCGATTTCCTCTCCTTCCGCTGTCTGTCCTCAGAGCATGAGGCCTACGCAGGACAGCTGATTCAGGAAATACGGGCTCAGGGCCCCCTGTTTCAGGACTACCGGGTCGTGTCTGTCTTTATAGGAGGAGGGACTCCTTCTATTTTAGAGCCGGTTCTGATCGAACAGATAATGGAGGCAGTGTATCAGAGCTTTCCGGTGGATCCGGAGGCGGAGATTACCATTGAAGTAAATCCGGGGACCCTTCTTCAGAGAAAGCTGCCGGTTTACAGGGCAGCAGGAATCAATCGGTTAAGTATAGGGCTTCAGTCGGCCAACAATGAGGAGCTGAGGCTTCTGGGCCGGATCCATTCCTTTGAGGATTTTCTCAAAAGCTTTCAGAATGCCAGAATGGCCGGCTTCTCCAATATCAGCGTGGATTTAATGAGTGCAATTCCCGGACAGACCTTTGATTCCTGGAAATATACCTTAAAGAAGGTGACCATGCTGAAGCCGGAGCATATTTCTGCCTACAGCCTGATCGTGGAGGAGGGAACCCCCTTCTGGCAGCTTTATGGCCCTCAGGCAGATAAAAGTAGCCTTCCGAAAGGATTTTTGCCTCTTCCGGATGAGGAAAACGAGTGTCGGATTTATGAGTTTACCAGGAACTTTTTACAGGAGCAGGGATATGGGCGGTATGAAATTTCAAATTATGCCCGTCCCGGCTTTTCCTGCCGTCACAATATTGGCTACTGGACAGAGGTGCCGTATCTTGGCCTTGGCCTTGGAGCTTCCTCCTATGTGGGAGACTGTCGTTTTTCTAATGAAGACGATCTTTCGGCTTATCTGGAGCTTGACTTTTCCAGGGGCATGGAAACGATCGAAGCCCTGCGGGGGGAGGTGCATCACCTGTCGCGGCAGGAGCGGATGGAAGAATTTATGTTTCTTGGACTGCGTATGACAAGGGGGATCTCAGAGCTTGATTTTGTGGCTCAGTTTGGTGTAAAGCTGGAAAGTATATACGGCCCGGTTTTAAGCCGGCTGAAGGCGAGGGGCCTTATGGAGCAGGAGGGCTACTGGTGGCGCCTGTCGGAGTGGGGGCTTGATGTAAGCAACTGCGTGCTCAGCGAATTTTTGCTGGATTAGGAATATTTGCGGCTGGCAGAAGGGATATGCGGGAGAAAGGGCGGTAGATGCAGATGGATTCCGATATGGGAGACATAAGAAAAACAGTAAAGGAAAGGCTTGAGACTCTTGCGGAGCCTTCTTATCAGCAGTTTCATCAATCGCTTTTGCCGGGAACAGAAGGCATCTTAGGCGTGCGTATGCCCAACCTGCGGAAAACGGCGAAGGAGCTGTTAAAGCAGAAAAATGGGGAATGGCAGGCCTATATTTGTCAAATGGAGAAGGCCTTTGAAAACGGAGAGATGCTTCTCTATGATGAAAAGATCATCTGGGCCTTATGCATCAGCGGCGGTTTTAAAAGCTGGCAGGAGGTCAGGCCCTTTATTTCACGTTTCCTTCCAGCCATTGATAACTGGGCAGTCTGTGATCTGTTCTGCAGCTCCTTAAAGCAGGCAAGGAAGGCACCGGAGGAAGCCTGGGATTTTATTTGTGCCTGCGCAAAGTCGAGCAGGCCCTATGACCTGCGTTTTACGGCAGTTATGCTTTTGTCCCATTTTGCAGAGGAACCTTATACAGAACCGGCCCTCTCACTGCTTGATTCCATTCACTCTGAGGAATATTATGTGAAAATGGCGGTTGCATGGGCAGTGTCGGTTTATTATGTAAAAAACCAGAAGAAGACAGAGGCGTATTTCGAACACTGCAGCCTGGATGACTGGACCTATAATAAGGCACTGCAGAAAATCCTGGAGTCTTACCGGGTAGATAAAGGAGCAAAAGAAAAAATCCGCAGTATGAAGCGGAGAAAATAGCAGTGCTTCCTGACTCTTTGCATGGGTGAATAAAAAATGAATAACATGGCAACCAGTATCATAGGATGGAGGTAGAACGGATGATTGATCTAAGCAGTATTCCAAATGAAAGCAGCTTAATGGATGACAGCCTGAAAATACAGCTTTCCGGCGTTTTTTCAAAGCTTCAGTCCCCGGTGGTGATAAAAGCCATTGCTGACGTAAAGGAGCAAAAGGGCATGGAGCTGGCTTCTTTTTTAAAAGCCATTTCTGCTTTAAGCCCAAAGCTTTCCCTGGAGCTTTATACGCCGGAGGAATCTGGAAAAGTACCGGAGCTTGATACCTCATATCTTCCGGTTACCGGCCTTTTTAAGGACGGGGCCTATGGCCGGGCTGCCTTTTGCGGTATCCCGGGAGGGAAGGAGATAAATTCTTTTGTACTTGCTGTTTATAATCTTTCCGGTCCGGGGAAAGAGGTGGATAAGTACCTGAAAAAGCGGATTGACAGCCTGAAAAAACCGGTGAAGATTAAAATCTGCGTTTCCCTGGCCTGTCATTATTGCCCAGCTGTGGTGGCAGCCTGCCAGCAGATCGCAATTTTAAATCCTCAGATTGAGGCAGTGATGATCGATGCAGGGCTGTATCCGCAGCTGGTTGAAACGTACAAAATAGAGCGGATCCCTATGATGATCTTAAATGACAGCCAGGTGATCCTGGGAAGCAAGACGATGGAGGAAATCATCACTTTGTTAAATAAATAACTAAAAACTGGAATGAAAATGTACAAAACGCACAATAAAATGAATTTAAAAGTGAATTTAATTAGCATATTTACGAGAAAATAATTTATGCACTTGAAATACTATGTGCAATATGCTATATTGAATGCAGATAAATAAATGTGCGGAGAAGAGGAGAGCATGGGAGGACAGCAGAAATGTTGGTTTCGAACCATGCTCTTTTTTACTACAGATGGGCTGTAAAAAAATGTAAGATATTCAGAAAGATTCAAATTGCTGCAGCACTTAAGATACATCGCTGCTTCCGGCTTTTACGGGGAAAACGGGGGAGTTATGGAACAGAGATTTTACGATATGATAGAGGCGAATCCGGTTATTGCAGCTGTAAAGGATTTAGACGGGCTTTCGGCCTGCTGCAGCTTAGATGAAATACGGGTCGTATTCGTTCTGTTTGGCGATATCTGCAATATCGGCGAAATAGTGAAGCAGATCAAGGATGCAGGAAAAACGGTTATGGTCCATGTGGATCTAATTTCCGGCTTAAGCGGGAAAGAGGTGGCAGTTGATTTTATCAAAGAACACACCCAGGCTGACGGCATTATATCCACAAAGCCTGCCCTGATCCGGCGGGCCAGGGAGCTTTCCCTTTATACAACACTTCGGGTATTCGTACTAGATTCTATGGCATTTGAAAATATTCAGAAACAGATGGCAGTGGCAAGGCCGGATGTGATCGAGATCCTTCCGGGGCTGATGCCAAAGGTCATAAAGCGTGTATGCCGGCTGGTAAAGGTGCCGGTGATCGCAGGAGGGCTGATCGCCGATAAAGAGGATGTAATGTCGGCCCTGTCCGCAGGAGCTATTTCCGTATCTACAACAAATCCCAATGTATGGTTAATGTAAAAATGGTAACTGAATCACATTCCGGGGGTATGGAAGTGATTTGTGTATAGAAATTATGAAGGAGGTTTTTTATGGCAAAGTATGTAATGGCACTGGACGCGGGGACAACAAGCAATCGCTGTATCCTGTTCAATGAAAAAGGTGAGATGTGCAGTGTGGCTCAAAAGGAATTTACACAGTATTTTCCCAAGCCGGGATGGGTTGAGCATGATGCCAATGAAATCTGGTCCACACAGCTGGGTGTTGCAGTAGAAGCAATGTCAAAGATTGGTGCATCCGCTGATAATATTGCAGCGATCGGAATTACCAACCAGCGTGAAACAACCATTGTGTGGGATAAGGCAACAGGCGAGCCGGTATATAATGCCATTGTATGGCAGTGCCGCAGAACCTCCGAATACTGCGATTCACTGAAGGCAAAAGGCCTGGTTGACACCTTCCGCTCCAAAACAGGACTTGTAATTGACGCTTATTTTTCAGGCACCAAGTTAAAATGGATCCTGGACAATGTTGAGGGCGTCAGGGAACGCGCAGAGCGGGGCGAGCTCTTATTTGGAACGGTTGAGACATGGCTTATCTGGAAACTGACTAAGGGACGTGTCCATGTAACGGATTATTCCAACGCTTCCCGCACCATGCTTTTTAACATCAATACCCTGGAATGGGATGATGAGATCCTGGCAGAGCTGAATATTCCAAAATGCATGCTGCCGGAGGCAAAGCCCTCCAGCTGCGTATATGGTGAAAGCGATCCGCAGTTCTTTGGCGGCCCGATCCCAGTAGGCGGAGCAGCAGGCGACCAGCAGGCGGCACTCTTTGGACAGACCTGTTTTAATGCAGGCGAGGCAAAAAATACATACGGCACCGGATGCTTTATGCTGATGAATACCGGCGAAACTCCTGTATTCTCACAGAACGGCCTTGTAACTACCATTGCATGGGGACTTGACGGAAAAGTAAATTATGCCCTTGAGGGTTCCATCTTTGTTGCAGGTGCTGCGATCCAGTGGCTGAGAGATGAGCTGAGGATCATTGATTCCTCACCGGATTCTGAGTATATGGCAAAGAAGGTAAAGGATACCAACGGCTGCTATGTGGTTCCGGCTTTTACAGGACTGGGAGCTCCTCACTGGGATCAGTACGCAAGAGGGACCATTGTAGGACTGACAAGAGGCGTCAACAAGTATCATATTATCCGCGCGACTCTGGATTCTTTGTGCTATCAGGTAAATGATGTCCTTCAGGCAATGAAGGCAGATTCCGGCATTGAGCTGGCTGCCCTTAAGGTAGACGGCGGCGCCAGCGCCAACAATTATCTGATGCAGACCCAGTCTGATATTATCAATGCTCCTGTGAACCGTCCTCAGTGTGTAGAGACAACGGCAATGGGCGCGGCATACCTGGCAGGCCTGGCAGTAGGCTACTGGGCAAACAAGGAAGAGGTCATTAAAAACTGGGCCATTGACCGCACCTTTACACCGGAAATCGGGGAAGAGAAGCGGGCAGAGATGGTAAACGGCTGGAACCGGGCAGTAAAATGCTCCTTTGGCTGGGCAAAGGAATAATGGTAGTAGTTCAGCAGCGGGCTGCAGGCGTGCAGGAAGATATGTGGCTGAACGTGCAGCTTTAACAACCGCCGCCGGCAGAAAAAAAGCCGGCGGTCACCTTAAAAAAGGGGGATTTTAAATGTTACCATATATAGCAGAATTTTTGGGAACCATGTTGTTGATTATCCTGGGTGATGGTGTAGTTGCAAACGTAACCTTAAATAAATCGGGAATGAAGGGCGCAGGCTCGATCCAGATTACCTTTGCATGGGGCCTTGCAGTTATGATCCCGGCCTTTATCTTCGGAGCTGCTTCCGGTGCATCCTTTAATCCGGCTTTAACCATTGCGCTGGCAATTGATGGAAGCTTTGAGTGGGCTATGGTGCCCGGCTACATTATTGCGCAGTTTGCAGGTGCTTTTGTAGGCGCATGTATCGTTTACCTCATGTTTAAGGATCAGTTTGATGCAACTGAATCAGCTGCAACCAAGCTTGGCGTATTTTCTACCGGGCCTTCAATCCCTAATATGGGACGCAATATTTTAAGCGAAGCAGTAGGTACCTTTATTCTTGTATTTGCAATTAAGGGAATGGCACAGGCAGGGGCAGTTCCGGCAGGCGTAAGCAATTACCTTGTATTTGCGATCATCGTTTCCATCGGTATGTCTCTGGGAGGACTTACAGGCTACGCTATCAACCCGGCCCGTGATTTAGGCCCGCGTCTGGCACATGCTATCCTTCCGATCAAGGGAAAAGGGGATTCCAACTGGGGTTATGCACCGGTCGTCATTATAGGGCCTCTTTTAGGAGCGATTGCAGCAGTTCTCCTTTATGGGGCAATCCCGTGGGCATAAGGAAAAATGCCCTGCATGGTTTTACATTGAAAATGGAATAATGAATGCATGAGAGCAGGCGGGGCAGAAAGGCATGGAAACATGCTCTCTTTGCCCCGCTTATTTTTCACGGGAAGCAGATTGAGCAGAGAGGGATTTTGGCCTGTTTCCCGCATAAATGCGGCATCTGCCGCAGGAAGAAAGGATAGATGCATATGTATGATGTTATGATCATTGGAGCAGGAGTGGCGGGCGCAGCAACTGCCAGGGAGCTGTCGCGTTTCAGGGTGAAGGCCTGTGTCCTGGAACGGGAGGAGGACGTGTGCTGCGGTACCTCGAAGGCAAACAGTGCGATCGTCCATGCAGGCTATGACGCAGCAGAGGGTTCCCTGATGGCGAAGCTGAACGTGGAGGGAAACCGTATGATGCCGCAGCTTGCAAAGGATCTTGATTTCCCCTTTAACCCCTGTGGTTCTTTTGTAGTCTGCCTGTCAGAGGAGGACATGCCAAACCTTCAGGCCCTTTATGACCGGGGTGTGAAAAACGGGGTTAAGGATCTGGAGATCATTAAAGACAGGGAGCGCATCCGCCAGATGGAGCCAAATTTAAGCGATGATGTGGTCGCAGTGCTCTATGCGCCTACTGCCGGGATTGTCTGCCCCTTTAACTTAAATATTGCCCTGGCAGAAAATGCCTTTACAAACGGGGTGGAATTTAAGTTTGATACAGAGGTAAAAACCATAAGCCGTATTGACGGAGGGTGGAAGCTGGAAACCTCCAAGGGCATTTACGAAACAAAATGTGTGGTAAATGCAGCTGGTGTTTATGCAGATGTATTCCACAACATGGTAAGTGAAGAGAAGATCCGTATTACCCCAAGGCGGGGAGATTACTGTCTGCTGGATAAGAGTGCAGGGAACCATGTGGCCCACACCATATTTGCCCTTCCGGGAAAATTCGGAAAGGGGGTCCTTGTATCGCCTACCGTCCATGGAAACCTGATCGTAGGCCCTACAGCCATTGACATTGAGGATAAGGACGGCACAGCTACCACCATGGAAGGCTTAAATGAGCTGATCGAGAAGGCAGGAATGAATGTAAAGGATCTTCCAATGCGTCAGGTGATCACCTCCTTTGCCGGATTGAGAGCCCATGAGGATCATCATGAGTTTATTATTAAAGAGCTTCCGGATGCGCCGGGATTTGTGGACTGTGCAGGAATCGAGTCCCCGGGTCTTACAAGCTGTCCCGCAATCGGCGTTATGACAGCAGGGATCGTAAGGGATTTGCTGGATCTGAAGCCAAATGAGGATTTTGTGGGTACGCGGAAGGGAATCCTTGACCCGGATCGCCTGTCTAAGGAAGAGCGGGCTGCTCTGATCAAAGAGAAGCCGGCTTACGGAAATATCATCTGCCGCTGTGAGATGGTGACAGAGGGAGAAATCCTGGATGCCATCCACAGGCCCCTGGGCGCAAGATCCCTGGATGGGATCAAACGCAGGACAAGGGCAGGCATGGGCCGCTGCCAGGCAGGCTTCTGTTCTCCAAGGAGTATGGAGATCCTCCACAGGGAACTGGGAATTCCCATGACAGAAATAACAAAGAGCGGCGGAAATTCCAGGCTGGTAGTGGGAACCAATAAGGATTCAATATAGAAGGGAGCGCAGTTTGCATGAGGGAATATGATATTGTGATCATCGGCGGCGGTCCTGCGGGCCTTGCTGCAGCAGTCAGTGCCAGGGATAACGGGATAGAGAGCATCCTGATCCTGGAGCGTGATAAGGAGCTGGGAGGCATTTTAAACCAGTGCATTCACAATGGTTTCGGCCTTCACACCTTTAAGGAGGAGCTGACAGGGCCGGAATATGCCGCTCGTTTTGAGAAAGAGGTATTAAAACGGAACATAGAATACAAATTAAATACCATGGTAATGGATATCAGCCCTTCAAGGGTTGTGACGGCTATGAACCGGGAGGAAGGCCTGTTTGAGATTCAGGCAAAGGCAGTTATTCTGGCGATGGGCTGCAGGGAGCGTTCCAGAGGCGCCTTAAATATCCCGGGCTATCGTCCTGCCGGTATTTTCTCCGCAGGGACAGCCCAGCGCCTTGTAAATATGGAGGGATATATGCCGGGCCGCAAGGTAGTTATTTTAGGCTCCGGGGATATCGGGCTCATTATGGCAAGAAGAATGACACTGGAGGGGGCCCAGGTACAGGTAGTAGCAGAGCTGATGCCTTATTCCGGCGGCTTAAAGAGGAATATTGTCCAGTGCCTGGATGATTATGGGATCCCTTTAAAGCTGAGTCACACAGTAGTAGATATTAAGGGGCGGGAGCGGCTGGAGGGCATTACCCTGGCCCAGGTAGATTCAAACGGAAAGCCCATACCTGGAACGGAGGAGGAGTATGAATGCGATACCCTGCTTCTGTCAGTCGGACTGATCCCGGAAAATGAGCTTTCAAGAGGGATGGGAGTGGATATAAATCCAGTCACATCAGGACCGGTTGTTAATGAGAGTCTGGAAACCAGCATCCCTGGTGTCTTTGCCTGCGGAAATGTGCTCCATGTCCATGATCTGGTTGATTTTGTGTCGGAAGAGGCGGCAGCAGCAGGAAAAAGTGCAGCGATCTATGTAAAGGCAGAAAAGCAAGGGAAGAACGAGGGAGAGATTTCTTTAAAGGCAGTGGACGGTGTCCGCTATACAGTGCCCTGCACGATCCGTCCGGAATATATGGAGGATACCCAGATCGTGCGCTTCCGCGTTGGAAACGTGTTTAAAAACTGCTATATCGGAGTATACTTTGATGAGGAGAGGGTAATGCACAGAAAGCGTCCGGTCATGGCCCCTGGTGAGATGGAGGAGATAAAGCTGGAAAAGGAGAAGCTTCTGTTGCATCCGGAACTGAAAACAATTACAATAAAGGTAGAGGAGGCATAGGCCATGGAAAAACGGGAATTGATCTGTATCGGATGTCCGATGGGCTGCCCTCTGACTGTGGAGCTTGAGGGAAGCGAAATTATAAGCGTCACAGGCTATACCTGTAAACGCGGTGATGTGTATGCCAGGAAGGAAGTGACAAACCCAACCCGGATCGTCACGTCTACCGTAAAGGTGGAAAACGGGACTGCAGATATGGTATCCGTAAAAACCCGGGAGGATATACCCAAGGATAAAATTTTTGATTGTGTAAAAGCCCTAAAGGGGGTTACGGTAAAGGCCCCAGTTCATATTGGTGATGTGATCCTATCCAATGTGGCAGGTACAGGTGTGGATATTGTAGCAACAAAAGATGTATAGGAACCGTAAAAGCATTGCAGGAGGGGAAAGAATGGAGAAAAAATTGGGACTCAACAATATGAACGGATTGACCGAAAATGAGGACAAAACCTGTGGACTGAACGATATGAATTGTGTGGAGGATGAGGCTACAAAGACCTGCGGGCTTAACGACATGAACTGTGTGGAAGAGGATGAGGATAAGACCTGCGGACTGAATGACATGAACTGTCTCGGCGAATAATGAGGAAAAGGGGGCATTGCAATGAAAAAATTTATCAATGATGTGGCACAGGTGGAAAACCAGATGATACAGGGGATGGTAAAGGCATATCCTGAGTACCTCCGGAAGCTGGACTGTGGGAATGTAGTAGTGCGCGCAAAGAAAAAGGAAGGGAAGGTAGCTCTTATAAGCGGCGGAGGAAGCGGTCATGAGCCGGCTCATGGCGGTTATGTAGGCGCCGGAATGCTGGACGGGGCAGTTGCAGGGGCTGTGTTTACATCCCCTACCCCGGACCAGATTTATGAGGGCATTAAGGCCATTGCTACAGACGCCGGCGTACTGATGGTAGTAAAAAACTATACAGGCGATGTAATGAATTTTGAGATGGCTGCTGAGATGGCCCAGATGGAGGGCATCAATGTGGCACAGGTGGTAACCAATGATGATGTGGCGGTAAAAGACAGTCTTTACACCGTTGGACGCCGCGGGGTTGCAGGCACTGTTTTTGTACATAAAATTGCAGGAGCCAAGGCAGAGGCAGGCGGAAGCCTTGAGGAGGTCCAGAGGGTAGCGCAGAAGGTGATCGACAATGTTCGTACCATGGGAGCTGCTATTGAGCCATGTACTGTCCCGGCAGCAGGAAAGCCTGGCTTTGAGCTGGCTGAGGATGAGATGGAGGTTGGAATCGGGATCCATGGAGAGCCGGGAACCCACAGGGAGCCCATGAAGACCGCAGATGAGATTGCAGATATGCTTTTAGAGCGGATCCTGGAGGACATTGATTATAAAAACAGCGAGGTTGCCCTTATGATCAATGGTTCCGGCGCAACGCCTCTGATGGAGCTGTTTATTATTAACAACCGTGTGGCAGATGTACTGGCCCAGAGGGGAATCCGTGTTTACAAAACACTGGTGGGAGAATACATGACCTCCATTGAGATGCAGGGATTTTCTATTTCTCTGTTAAAGCTGGATGAGGAGCTGAAGGAGCTTCTTGACGCACCTGCAGATACACCTGCATATAAGCAGCTGTAATGAGGGAGATATAATACACATCCGCAGCATCTCTGCTTTTACAGGCAGGGTGCTGCGGTTTTGGAAAAGAGAGGGAAAACAGATGGCAGACAGTAAAAAGGTATTGGAAGCAATTATGGCAATCGGACGTAAAATGGAGGAGGAAAAGGAATATCTGACAGAGCTTGACCAGCCTATAGGGGACAGTGACCATGGAATCAATCTTGCCAGAGGCTTTGGGGCAGTACAGGATAAGCTTCCCGCGATGGAAGGAAAAGACATCGGTACAATTTTAAAGACAGTGGGAATGACCCTTGTGTCAACGGTTGGCGGAGCCTCCGGCCCTCTTTACGGTACTGCTTATATGAAGGCGGGAATGGTCCTGGCAGGGAAAGAGGAGATGGGCCTTCCTGAGTTTTTGGAAGCTGTGAAGGCAGCAGTGGAGGGAGTAGAGCAGAGAGGAAAGGCAAAGCTGGGGGAGGCA
>OLRK01001729.1_pt1 | contig 16529 bp, 13 predicted proteins | sample 1672911 | NCBI WGS metagenome assembly OLRK01 (sample SAMEA3136736, study PRJEB25190) | human gut metagenome | biome: human gut; feature: human-associated habitat; material: faeces | place: Austria | collected 2013 | reverse complement strand
TGGAAGACACCTCATGAATCGTAATGTCAGGAAGATTAGAGAACGATAGTTTTAAGCTTTTAGAATTAAAATTAAATTTGGAGGGTAATATGGCAGACAAAATACAAAATGCTTATGAAACATCAAAAAATATATATGACGATGTTCTTACGCAAAGAAATATTTTCAGCAAACTGTATATTAAGTTATTTTGGAGTGGCACTGATGATAATGATATAGCACGAAAAGTTTTATCATATGTTCCTGATGACTTTTCAGGAAATCTTCTTGATGTTCCGGTTGGAACTGCTGTATTTACGGAAAACAAATGGAGTTCTCTGAAAAATGCACATATTACTTGTATTGATTACAGCATGGATATGCTTGAACAAGCCAGAAAAAGACTTGGTAGTCATGCACATATCAAATGTATTCAGGGTGATGTGGGAAATCTGCAAATGGAGAATGAATCTGTTGATACTGTTGTCAGTATGAATGGTTTTCATGCATTTCCTGACAAGCAAAAAGCATTTCATGAAATATGGCGTGTTTTGAAACCAGGCGGCAATTTTATTGCCTGCTTTTATATCAGGGGAAAATCGAAACGGACAGACTGGCTGGTAAAAAATATTCTTGCAAAGAAAGGGTGGTTTTCTCCACCATTTCAGACGGAGAAAGAGCTGAGAGATATCCTTCAAAAACTATATAAAGAAACGGATATCTATGTTGACGGTTCTATGGTATATTTCCGTTGTGTGAAGTAATGCAATGATGCTGGATTTATAATAAAGTTTCAGATAATAAGTCTGGAACTTTATTTTTGTCTAAATGGATTATTGCTGTCCGTTCAGGTCTGGATAATGCTCGATTCTCATGTTAAGATAATAGAAAAGGTTAGATAAAACTAACACAAAGAAATACCACTATGTGAAAGGAGAAGAAATTTGAATATAAATGAAATTGCAAGACTTGGAAGTAATGTGAAGCCTGTGATTCAGAATGAGAATTGCTCTGTTCTTATATTAAATGATGCGACAGGAGAGGGCGTTATGACGGTTTACCGAGTAATGCCAGGTGTGATGATTTGTTTTTCAGACATGCACATGGAACAGTGCGCATCTGAATTTGAATTGAAGAATGACAGAAAAATATTCTGTATTGACCACTGCCGGGAGGGAAGAATTGAGATGGAGGTAAAGCCAGGTGTGTTCAGTATTATGCAGGAAAATGAACTCCGTTTGGATAACAGAGAAAATCATAAGGGGACGACTTATTATCCGTTGAAGCATTATCATGGAGTCAGTATTTTCATGGAAGTTGCGGAAGTTCAGAAGGCACTTGATGAAATGTTTCATGGATTTTCCGTATCTATTGAGGAGCTTCGAAGCCGTTATTGTTCAGAAGAGAAACCTTATGTAATTCGTGGAGATAAGGAACTGGGGTCAATTCTTTCCGGATTTTACCAGAAAAACATGGCACATCCGGAACTTGCAAAAGCAAAAGAATATTATCAGATAAAAGTCGTGGAATTATTGTTGTACTTAAACACGATGACCGTAGAAGACAGGAAAGAAGTCAGACCATATTATTACAAAACTCAGATGGAAAAAATCAAAGGGATTCATGCGCAGATCACAGGGAATCCTCAGACACGGTTTACCATCGAAGAACTTTCCTCTATGTATGAGATTCCACTGACAACTATGAAAAAATGCTTCAAAGATGTTTATGGAGATTCTATTTATTCTTATCAGAAGAGATACCGCATGAATCTGGCTGCAAATATGTTGTTACAGGATAAGGCGAAAGAAATACAGGAGATCGCCTCCTGTTTAGGATATGAAAATCCGGGAAAATTTTCATCTGCATTTCGAAGTGTGATGGGGTTATCACCTGTAGAGTACAGATTTCGGAAAGGGGAAATATTAGATGGGAAATAGGAAAACATCAGAAAAAAAAGACAGCTGGCTGAAAGTATTGCTTGGCTATACCGAAGGAAGCGGGCAAAGGCTTGGAATATCCGTTGTTTTATCTGTTATCAGTATTATCAGTGGACTCATGCCATATTATTGCATTTACCGTGGCATTGATTTGTATATAAGAAATCTGAACCAGGCTCCTATGCAGGAAATTTTAAAGTGGTGTCTATATGCCTTACTCTTTTACACTATAAAAATCGTAAGCTTTTCCGCATCCACATGGATTTCCCATATAGCAGCTTATCACATATTGGAGGGTTTAAGGCTCCGCCTGACAGACCGTTTTCTGAAAGCACCATTAGGAGATGTGGAAGGGCACAGTATTGGTGAAATCAAGAGCATTATGGTAGAAAAAATCGAAAATATGGAACCACCCATTGCTCATATGATTCCGGAAGGAAGCGGACATATCCTGCTTCCGGTAATCAGCTTTATCGCTTTGCTTACGCTGGACTGGAGAATTGCACTGGCTTCTCTTGTAACCGTTCCATTGTCTTTGGTATTTATGACACTTACCATGATTATCAGCGGAAAAAGTTTCACTCAGTACGACGAATCCAATGCACATATGAACAGTACTATTGTGGAATACATAGAGGGCATAGAGGTTATTAAGGCATTTGGCAGGGCAGGAACCTCTTATGAGAAATATGCAAAAGCAATTCTGGATTATAAGAAATTCGTTGTGAAATGGCTGTCTTCCACCTGGATTACCATGAAAATGACATTCGCCCTGTTTCCATCGACACTGCTTGGAACTTTGCCTGTGGGACTGTATCTGACGATGCATGGTCAGTTGACCATATCACAGCTTGTGCTGGCAGTCATGCTGTCCATGTCCATGGTGACATCTTTTGCAAAAATAGAGGTATTCTCTGAAAATCTTCGTGAAATGCAATATAACATCGAAAGAATACAGGATTTTCTTACGATGAAAGAATTGCCGGAGCCTTCTGTATATGCAAATATCAACAGCTATGATGTGAAACTGGAAAATGTGCATTTCTCTTATACCGGTGAGGAAAAGGACGAGGTGATGCATGGAATTGACCTGACAATGCCAGCAGGAAGTTTTACCGCATTGGTCGGACCGAGCGGGGGAGGTAAATCCACGGTAGCAAGGTTGATCTCAAGATTCTGGGATGTGACATCAGGAAGTATTACCATAGGTGGTGTGAATATTAAGGAAATTCCATTGTCACAGCTTTCAGAAATGGTTAGTTTTGTGACACAGGATAATTTCCTGTTCCGGTGTTCCATTCTGGAAAATATACGTCTCGGCAATCCGACTGCATCGGATGAAGAGGTGCGGGAAGCGGCAAAAAAGGCATGCTGCCAGGAGTTTATAGAGAAGCTGCCGCAGGGCTATGATACCCCGGCAGGGGAAGCAGGAAAACGGTTATCCGGTGGAGAAAAGCAGAGGATTGCCATTGCCCGAATGATATTAAAAAATGCACCAATCATCATTCTTGACGAAGCAACTGCATTTACGGATCCGGAAAATGAGAACAAGATCCAGAAGAGTATAGAAAAACTGACAAAAGGCAAGACATTGCTGGTCATTGCACACAGACTTTCCACAATCACAGATGCAGACAAAATCGTTGTTTTGAAAAATGGCTGTATAGAAGGGGCGGGAACCCAGGAAGAGCTGCTTCAGAATTGTCAGCTTTATCAGCGAATGTGGCAGGCTCATGTGGGAGCAAGACACTGGGCAGTGGGAAGTCAGAAAGAAGGTGAAGACTCATGTTTGGCACTGTAAAAAGAATCATTGACTGGTGTGGCAGTTTTAAAAAGAATCTGTATATCGGTTTTGTTTTTTCCTTTTTTTCAGGCTGGTTTGCGGCAATGCCGGTCATATGGGCGGCATATACGATCGGAAAGCTTGTAGAATGCGAGGGGCAGGGAAAAACTATTTCAGCGGATTGGATTGGGAAAAGTATCGTAATTCAGCTGCTTTTCATCTTTTTGCGTTTTCTGTTTGATTATTTAAGAGCAAGATTTCAGGAGTCGATCAGCTATGAATTGATTGCCAGAGACAGACTGGCAGTGGGAGATGCGCTGAAGCGTGTATCTTTAGGATATTTTCAGAACATGAATACAGGTACGATTCTTAATTCCATCACGACAGGCCTTCATACACTGGAAGGAATGGGAATCCGTATGATTGATAACTTTGTAGGAGGTTATCTGAATTTTATCTGCATCCTTTTGTGGCTCACCTGTGTGAACTGGAGAGTAGGGCTGATTGCAGTAACGGGTGCCGCTGTTTCCCTGATATTCCTGTTCATCATTTCAAAATACAGTACAAGAAATGCACCAATCCTTGCTGCGGCAAACAAGGATCTGACCGGAGCAACCCTGGAATACGCGAGAGGACTTTCTGTAGTGAAATCCTTTGGAAAAGCAGGAGCTTCTATGGAGTCAATGAAAAAAGCATGCAGGGACAGCCGTGACATTAATCTGAAAATAGAATGGGGATATATTCCTTATAATGCACTGCATCTGCTGGCGTTAAAAACAGCAAGTGTGTGTATCGTAATTGCTGCGTTTTATCTGGGATTTTCCGGACAGTTGGATTTTACTTATATGATGTTTGTGATTCTGCTGTCATTTCATGTGTTTGGTTCTTTGGAGCCGATTGCAGACTGTGCTCATGTACTGGCTGTCATTGATGACGCCCTGGAGCATTTGGATGAATTGACAAAAGAGTCATTCATTGATGCAGATGGACAGCAGATAGAGATTGCACACTATGATATCGAATTTCAGAATGTAGATTTTTCTTACGGGGAAGGGAAGGAAAGAAGACAGGTGCTCCATAATGTGAATCTGAAAATTCCGGAGTATTCAGTTACAGCAATCGTGGGTCCTTCCGGAAGCGGAAAATCTACGATCTGCAATCTGATTGCCCGGTTTTATGATGCAGACAGTGGAAGTGTTCGTGTGGGAGGACATAATGTGAAAGAATTTACCTGTGACAGTCTGTTATCCAACATTTCCATGGTATTTCAGAATGTATATCTGTTTCATGATACAGTGAGGAATAATATTTGCTTTGCAAAACCGGATGCAACAGAAGCGGAAATGGTAGAAGCGGCAAAGAAAGCATGTTGCCATGAATTTATTATGGCATTACCGGAAGGATACGATACTGTCATCGGAGAAGGCGGAGGGAGCCTGTCCGGTGGAGAAAAACAGCGCATTTCCATCGCAAGAGCGATTCTAAAAGATGCACCAATTATTATACTGGATGAAGCAACAGCCAGTGTAGACCCGGAAAATGAACATCTGATCCAGGCAGCTATATCGGAACTTACAAAAGGAAAAACCATAGTAACCATTGCACACAGACTGGCGACGATTGAACAGGCAGACCAGATTCTGGTGGTAGATAATGGGCAGATTATTCAGAGAGGAACCCATAGAGAACTTGTGGCTGTTCCTGGAAAATATAAGGATTTTGTAGATATTAGAAGTCAGTCGGAAGGCTGGAAAATCGGCTAAGGAGGAACGAAAGACATGGAAGAATCAAGAAAATTATCAGGAAAGGATCTTATTACAATAGGAATCTTCTCTGCAATTTATTTTATGCTCAATCTGGCAGCTATGTTTACTGGATTTGTGCCAGTGTTGTGGCTGCTGTTACCGGGCGTGACAGGAATTGTGACCGGAATCCCATTCCTGCTTATGACAGCTAAAGTGAGAAAACCAGGGGCAGTATTTATTATGGGAACAATTACTGCATTGCTTTATTTCGTGACTGGTCAGTTTACAGTATTGTTACTGATTACATTTGCTATTGCATGTATATTGTCGGAACTGTACAGGTCTGTGACAAAGTATGATAACAGTTTTACACATATGATGATATCGTTTGTGTTTTTCTGTTATGGAATGCTTGGCTCTCCACTGGCAATATGGGTGTATAAAGACAGTTTTTTGGCGCAGATTCAGCAAAATGGAATGTCTGCAGAATATGTCCGGTCTTTATCGGGATTGATTTCTACGCCAATGCTGATTATACTTTGTATCTCTCCAGTCATAGGAGGCGTGATTGGAGCGTTGATTGCTAAAGGTTTATTCCGTAAGCATTTTAAGAAAGCAGGGATTGTCTGATGAATAAGAGAACAGTCATCAATCATCTTGATCCAAGAGCTGGGCTGTGGCTGCTTTTAATGGCAAATATTGGTATGTTCTGTCAGAAAAATTCTGAGCAGGGGAGTATGCTTTCAGGCATATTTCTCCTGCTTATGCTGGTGCATGGACTATATAAGGCGGCAGGTAAAGGTATCGTTTTACTTGTTTCTTTTCACCTTTTACTAATGTATGTATTTCCGCAGTGCCCCGCATGGATGAATATGGTGTTTCCAGTTTTAGTTAATTATTCATTGCGTATGCTGCCGTGTGTTTTGGCAGGTTTGTTGCTGCTTCGAACATCGTCCATGCAGAAAATGATCGCTGCCATGTATACACTGCATCTACCACAAGGATTTATCATAGCAATGTCTACGACACTTCGATATTTTCCAGCTTTGAAAGAGGAGTTCGTACATATAAATGCTGCTATGAAACTTCAGAATATCTCATGGGCATCCCGCTTGGAGTGTACGGTAGTTCCATTGATCGTGTCTGCAGTCAATACATCGGATGAAATAGCAGCGGCGGCAGTGGCAAGAGGAATCGAGAACCCAGGAAAAAAGACTAGTGAAATAACACTTCACATGGGAATTTCAGACGGGTTGATAATGATTTTGGTAACATTTGGAATACTTATAGTGGTGATTGCGGGATAAAAAAATGATAAAGTTTGAAAATGTAAATGTAACAATGCAAGGAAAAAGAATTCTGTCAGATATAAATCTGGAGATACAGGATGGGGAGTTCGTATTGATATGCGGGGAAAGTGGATGTGGAAAAACCACAATGACAAAACTGATTAATGGATTGATTCCGCATTTTGTAAGGGATGTCAGCGTAGATGGAACGATTACGGTTTGCGGGAAAAATGTTGCAGAGATGCCTATGTATGAGATTGCAGAGCTTGTAGGGTCTGTTTTTCAGAATCCAAGAACTCAGTTTTTTTATACGAATTCTAATGCTGAGATGGCATTTGGCCTGGAAAACAGAGGCGTGGAACCGGAATATATACGAAAAAGAATTAAGAATACAATAAATGAATTAGATATAGAGAAGCTGGAAGACCGGGATGTATTTTCCATGTCAGGTGGTGAGAAACAGCTTCTTGCGTTTGCATCAGTATATGCCATGAATCCGCAGATTTATGTGCTGGATGAGCCGTCAGCGAATTTGGATATAGCAGCGATGGAAAAGCTGAGTGAAAGAATGAAGGTAATTAAGGAGAAGGGACATACTGTAGTTGTGGCAGAGCATCGTCTGGCATGGATCCAGAAATTCGCAGACAGAATTATTTATATGAAAGAAGGACGTATAGAACAAGAATTTACATCAGATGAGTTTAAGGCTTTGTCTGATCTGAAACGAAAACAAATGGGGCTCAGAAGTATCGTTCCTGAACAGATACAGATCCCGGAGATTACAGGAAACTCAGAAGACGCAGTACTTCAGATTTGTAACCTTTCATGTAAGAGAAAGAAACAGATGATTTTTCAGAATATTAGTTTATCTGCAAGAGCGGGAGACATCATCGGTATCACAGGGAAAAACGGTGCCGGAAAATCTACTTTTTGCAATTGCTTGTGCGGTCTGCTTAAGCCCAAAGGCGGCGAGATTCTGTATCAAGGGAAAAAGCTGTCGGAAAAGGCCCGGACCAAACTGTTCGGGATGGTTATGCAGGAAGTCAATCATCAGTTGTTTTCAGATAGTGTGAAAAATGAATGTATGCTTGCAAATGAAGAAGCCTCTGAACAAGAAATCAGGGAATTACTTGAAAAATTTGACTTGGAAGAGTATGCAGAATATCATCCGATGATATTATCTGGTGGACAGAGACAGAGGCTTGCTATTTGCCAGGCAGTTATGGGTGAAAAAAAGCTGCTTATTTTCGATGAACCTACCAGTGGGTTGGATTTTAGGCATATGTGTCAGGTGGAAAAATTGATGAAACAATTGTCAGAAGAAAAATATATTATTATAGTTGTAACACATGACTATGAGTTTTTGAATCGAGCTTGTAAGAGGTATATTAGAATAAATAGTTAACTTTTAGGAAAGGAAAACGGATTAAAGGAAGAAATTATCCATTCATGAACGGCTTGAGATTAATAAGAGGATTATTCAAGAAAAGCAGGGAAAAGATAAGCCGGAGAGAGGGGATGATCGGGGTGTAAGATAGGTAAAAGTTAAGACTGGAAGTCACTGGTGTAGGTGGCTTCTGGCCTTTTTTTTAATTAGATGAAGTGGTGGAATAAATTGCCTTTATGTGTACGGAGATTTCTCTTCTAAATTTATTAACTGATTTGCAGTAGAATTATATACAGAAAGTGTACGAGGGGGTGCAGGATGAAATTATTATATTCAGATATTCTGCCATTAGGAACAGAGGAAAATTCGCAACCACAGTTAGACTGTCCCCATTTGGCGATCTGGATTTTTTTGACTGTTGCGAGAACATCGTTAGAATTTGTCGGCGGTCAGGTTGTATCATGTGCGGCTCCCTCCTTGTAAGCCGCCGTGAGTGCCAGCGTCAGCGCGTCATCCCTTTTGAGGGTAAAAGAAACGGCGACCTTGATTCTCTCAAAACCGCCGGTAAGCATGGTATTCCCAAAGTGGGCACACGAAATTATCTGCCCAGACCAACGGTTTTTTTCTTTCCCCGTTCGGGGGCAGATAATTCATTATGCAGTGCAGGGCCGACGTGCGCTATTCGGTTCCCTGTACTTTTTTCTTCAACTTCTGAAAAGCTGTATCACTGATTGCATGTTCTATCCGGCAAGCATCCTGCTTCGCCGTTTCCTAATCATTACCAGTAATCACAAGTTCATGCGGAAATTTTTTGCTCTGCATTCCACATGGCAGCATATTTCCCGCCTTTCGTCAAAAGCTCGTCATGTGTGCCAGATTCTGCAATTCTGCCGTCCGCCACAACAAGTATCTGATCTGCATTTTTCACGATGGACAATTTGTGAGCAATCATAACTACGGTCTTTTTCTCTTTCAGAAGATTAGCGATTGCCTGCTTTACAGCCAGCTCATTTTCAATATCAAGAGACGCTGTTGCTTCATCCAGCAGCAGGATAGGACTGTTTTTCAGGATAGCGCGGGCAATCGAAATCCTCTGCCGCTCACCACCTGAAAGCAGATTGCCATTTTCGCCGGTTGGCGTGTCATACCCTTTTTCCATCTTACGAATAAATCCGTCGCAGTTCGCCTCCCGGCAAGCCGCCTCTATTTCAGTGTCCGTAGCGTCAGGACGGGCATGACGGATATTTTCACGGATGGTATCATCAAACAGAAATACATCCTGATCCACCATAGAGATTTGTTCCAGTACCCGCTCTGCTGCCACATGATCTATCGGCTTACCGCCAATGGAAATTGTACCACCGCCAGCTTCATAGTATTTTGCAATCAAATTCAAGATTGTAGACTTTCCGCTTCCAGAATCACCGACAATGGCGGTCAACTTCTGATCGAGAACCGTAAAGGAAGCGTGTTTCAAAACAGGCTCTCTGGGGACATAGGAGAAATCCACATCTTCAAACCGAATCTCATGTGTAGCTGTTTGGAATGTCTCCATACTGCCTGTTTCTTCCGGCTCGTCCATAACACCCAGGATTTTGTTTTTGGAAATCATCAGGTTTTTATAGCTGGTGAGGTCTACAAAAATAGAGTTTGCCAGCTTTGCACAGAACAAAGGCAGCATACAGATCAAAAGATAGTCTACCGTGTTCAGTGTCCCTGTGGCCCAGGGCGCATACGCTGTCCAAATAACCAGTGGGCAGGACAGACAGCTTAAAATGCCAAATCCAGCACCGATAGGCAGTACCTTTGCTTCGTACACAAAGCTGATCCGGCAGAACTCCCGCATGGCATTGATAACGGTTTTATTCTTCAAACCACCTACGCCATAGGCCCGGAAAGTTTGAATACCAGACACATACTCCACAATGCTGCTGATATTCTCCGCACAAATATCATTCTTTTCTTTACCATACTTCCGAACCATACGGAAAGAAAGCCACAGTCCAGGGATCAAAAGCAGGTCGGCAATCAGCAGGATAATTCCGGCAGGCACATAAATGGTCATCACAAAAATAATCAGCATGAGCGACAGTGCAAAACTCTTTGCCAGATCACCGATCTTATGGGTCAGGATTTTTTCATAGTTGTTTACATCGCTTGTGATGGTATTGATATAATCGCCGGTCTGTCCCTGGGTAAACCGGGATAGCGGGATACGCTTTAAATGATCGCCCATAAAAAGTCTGATGTTTTTGCTGACCTCTGCGCCGCCAATCTGTGCTTTGGTATAACCATAGCTGTAAATCAGAATACGAAGCAGGAAAATGACCACAATTACACCAGTCAATATCAATGCCCGGTTCATGTCAAACTGCCCTGACCACAGAAATTGCATGACAGAGTAAAGAAGCATGAACAAGCTGCCGGAGAGAAGCCCTTCCAGAACAGTCCCGCCAACGCCAATATAAAAATTACGGTTCTTTTTCAATACATCATGCTTACTCATGCTGCTTGCCTCCCTCCAACTGATAAGTAATATTCCGAGCTGTTTCGTAGTTCTCCCACGCCTTCCGATAGTAAGCATTGTTCTTTCGGACTTCCTCATGGGTTCCGACACAGGTAATTGTGTGATTTTCAACCACTGCTACACGCTCGCACATCTTCAACGCGCTCAAACGATGGGCTACCACAATGACGGTCTTTCCCTTGCAGAGATTTTGAATGGCTTTGTCAATCTCCATCTGATTTTCCGGGTCAGAGGCGCTTGTGGCTTCGTCTAAAATCAAAATGGGGGCGTTCTTCAGGATAGCGCGGGCAATGGCAATCCGCTGTTTTTCACCGCCGGAGAAGCGAGAGCCAAAGCTGCCCACTTTCGTGTCATATCCATCTGGCAAGGACATGATAAAATCGTCAATCTGCGCCTCTTTTGCAGCAGCCTGCACTTCTTCCAGAGTGGCGTTGCTGCCCATTCGGATATTTTCTAAAACGCTGTCACGGGTCAGGAATGTCTTTTGAAATACGATGGCTACATTTTTCAGAATGGTATCGTAGTCAAGCTCCTTGACATTTTTTCCGCCAATCAGCACTTCGCCCTCCTGTACATCATAGAAGCGGGAGATCAGTTCAATCACAGTGCTTTTACCGGCACCAGACTGTCCCACAAGAGCCACGCGTTCCCCGTCATTGATTTTGAGGTTGACACCTTGCAGTACATCGGTCTTGCCGTCATAGGAAAATCGGACATTGCGAAGTTCAATATCGTGATTTTGGGGAAAGTCCGTTCCACCCTCATAAATCGGAATATCCAGGATTTCTTTGGTCTTGGTAACAGCGTTCAGTACATTGGCAAAATTAGTCCCCAGTTCTTGCAGGGGGCGGATTTCCGCCAGATACATGGAACCTACATAGACGAACAGCAAAAATGCGCTGGCTGCCAGTGAGCCTTTGAGGAAAAACATTCCGCCGATTGGAACCATCAGCAACATCCCACATTCGATGATAACAACAAAGGCCGCATAAGGTGGCCCCATGCGCCGGGAAGTTTCATTCCACATGGCGTTTTCTTCCTGGATAGCGTCTGAAAACTTTTGAAACGATTTGCTCCCCATGTTATAGGCTTTAATCAATTTCATACCGCTGATGTACTCAATCATAACCGAGTTCAGTGTGGTAATGGAGCGATTGGCCCGTTCCATCAGGTCATCCGTGTTGCGGAACATCATCCCCATTACAACAACAGCAAGGATCAGCGGAACCAGGGAAATCAATGCCAGAGGAATATTGACGGTCATCAGGTAAATAAAGATGACTACCGGCCCAACCAGATAGCACACAAGGTCAGGAAGGTTATGGGCCAGGAACAACTCCAGCTTTTCAATATCTTCATTCAGAACCGTTTTAATATCCCCGGTGCGCCGTTCATTCAAGGCCCCCAAAGGCGCTCTGGCTATGTGTTCCGCAACCATGCAGCGCACTTTGAACAGTGCGCCGTATGCGCCTTTATGGGCTGCCACGCCGGAACAGCCGAATAATGCAAAACGCAGGGTGACAGCAGCGGCAATCATTGCCACAGTCTGTACCACAAGTTCTTTTGTGCAGGCATTGTTAAATGTGGCATCCATCAGCCTGTAAATCCCAATGTAAGGGACGATAATGCAGAGACCACTGACCGCCGATAGAAAAATCGCCAGAAACAGCCAGATTTTCTGCTCACCGGCCCAGTGGAGCAGCAAAGCCACTCTGTTTTCCTTTTTCTGCTTCATAGACTACCTCTCCTTTCCATCTGAAACAGAGAAAAGCTCTCTCAATTTCGGGAGGGCATCCATTGTAACTTGTACATCATCGGGCATTTCGCCCTCGTCAAAATGCAGGACACGGGAGCAGGTACGGCAGACAAACTCAAAATCATGGGTAACAATGAAAATAACCTTTCCCATATTGGACAACCTGCGGATCAGTCCTGCCACCTGTGTCATACTGTCAAAGTCAAGGCCGCTGGTCGGTTCATCGAATACCAGCAGGTCTTTCCCACAAATCATACTGACGGCTACCGCCACCCGTTGTTTTTGACCGCCGGAAAGTGTGTTTGGATGGCGTTCTCGGTATGGGGCAAGCCCCAGTTCCTCCAAAGTCGCATTTATCAGCGTTTGATCTGGATTGCGGATACCAAAGGAACACTCTGCTTCCACACTGTCAGCAAAAAGTTCATAATTTACATCCTGCATAACCATATAGGAACGTTTCAGCCTTGCCTTACGATCCATCGGCTTACCTTCCCACAGAAATTGTCCCTCGCAGTCTTTGTGAAGCCCGCAGATGGCGCGGGAAAATGTAGTCTTTCCGGCTCCGTTGTGACCGACCACTCCGATCACTTCACCCTTTGTAGCAGAAATATTGATATTATGTAAAATCGACCGTTCCTTATAATGCAGCGCCACATCACATAGCTTCAGCATTTCCTTTCCAGATGCAGGCTGACATGTCAATGGACGAACCTCCTGCAAATCCACTGCCCGAAGTCCCATTCGTTCTCGCATATCCTGAGGCAACCGCCGCAATTCCTCCGGCGTGAAAATATTTGTAATCCTGCCGTTATCCAGATACACAATGCGGTCTGCAATATCCATCAGGTAATATAGACGGTGTTCGGCAATCAGAACGGTTTTGCCCTGCGCCTTTATCAGTCGCAGATGTCCCGCTAATTCCTGGATCGAAGTCATGTCCAGATTAGAGGAAGGTTCATCAAGCAGATAGATTTCCGGGTTCATTGCATAGACTGACGCAAATGCAATTTTCTGCTTTTCCCCTCCAGACAACTCAAAAATATTGCGGTTCCGCAGATTTTGAATATTCAGATCATCCGTTGTCTGATCTACACGCTCTGCCAGCTCTTTCGGAGGCAGTGCCTCATTTTCGATTCCAAAAGAAATCTCGCTGTCAGTATCCACGTTAAAAAACTGCGTCCGGGGATTCTGAAAAACCGAACCGACCTTTGACGCGATCTGATACATAGGTAGATTGCTGATTTTCTGCCCGTCTACCAATATGCGGCCTTGTAACTCACCCTGATAAAACTGCGGAATCAGACCATTTACCAGCCTTGTAATTGTCGTTTTCCCACATCCGCTGCGTCCGCAGAACAGGACACATTCGCCGTCTGAGATTTTCAGATTGATTTCATGCAGGCCATTATGTTCCTGTCCCTGATATGAAAAAGACACATTTTCAAATTCAATCAACCAATCACACCTCCCTGCAAACACAATTCGAGTGCAAAAAAGGCAACAGCAACGCTCATTCCGATCCAGTCCGCAGCCCCACATTTTATCTGAACAAGGCAAGTGCGGGGACTGGGGTTCTCAATGCCACGAGTAATAGAAGCGATGGAAAGTTCGTCTGCCGCTTTTGAAGCTGCCATCATCAGCGGTACATAAATACACTCGATTGTCATTCCCGGATTTTTAAGAAACCCGGCTGGCGTTGGGGAAACATCCCGCATACGCATAGCGTCTTTGATAAAGCGCCAATCCTCCTGAATAGTTGGAATGTAGCGCAGCATGACCGCCAGCGGGATAACCAGCTTTTTGGGTGCATGAATCCGGTTCATTGCTGATAAAAATTCGCTGACTTTCGTTGTTGACAAGACAATTCCGGCCAACATACCACAGGCATAAACCTTATGGAACAGACCGAGAAACGCCACAAACATTGTCCGCAACGTGCCAGTCATCTCTGTCATGATCCACACCGTCAAAACACAGATAACAGCATAGAAGCACACTGCGTTTACAGCATACTTCCACTTTCCGAACAATACTCCTAATAATGCAATCAGAAGTACAAGTATAAATTGATATCCGAGTGACGGAGCAACCATGGACGCCAGTACACACATCAGAATAAGAAAGAGTTTGGCCCGTGGATCGAGCCAGAACCCTTTCTTACGGTTTTCACCCATCATGCTGTAATACCTGCTTTTTCAAACTGCTTTATTAACATCCGGCTTCCTACTATGGCACTGATTGTGGCCGTCACAAGCACAGCTGCGAACATTGCAATCAGAATCCCGGTATTTGCCGTTGCCTGCATGGTATCAATGTAGCCCTGTTCCGTCCCGTTTCCTAACATTGTTTGCGCCCATCCATCCGGGTCTGCAAAGAACACGAGATACGAGCCTGTTCCACCGAGGGAGAACAGGATGTAGGAAATGATATTGAATTTTTTGCTTTTGTACTGTCCTGCACCAGCGACAAAATCAGCGATGATACCCATAAGCATATACCCAAGAGCAAAAGCCCAATGCATACCCGTCACAAACCAAACAATGCCAATCAGAACCCCCATGATCGTCAGGCTCCAGCGTTTTTGCACTTTAGCGACCATCAATAAGTAGATTGGCCCGCAGAGCAGGGCGCTGCCTGCCGGCATATAGAATGTAAGTACCGGGTTTGTTGCAAAGAAAACACCGCCCACCATCGTGAAAACGAACAGCAGCGCCGTAAAGATTCCTGTCGTTACCAAGTCCTTGACGGACAATCCTTTTCTCACAGTTTCTTGATTGCTCATAAAATTTTCCTCCTTGTTTCAGGAGCGATTGACCTTTCGCCCCGAATCTGTTATAGTATGATTAGTTACTGCTAACTACGTTCCTATAATACTCATAGGACGAAGATTATGCAATAATTCAGGGAGATGTTCGTCCTTTCATTGCAAAGGTTCGTCCAATCGTTTCAAAGGAGGCCGTTATTTGGACAATAGCATTATTGCGGACTACTATGAACCGCTTTTAACAGATAATCATTTTATTCCAGCAGATGACAACAACAGCTTTAATTCTGCTGGACAATGTTGGAGGCTTTCTCATGAGTTTGGAGAAGGCTTCTATTGGGTCTATGCAAAAAAAGACCTGTATGATATTAAGATTCACGACTTCTATTTCCACGATGATTTTTTCATGGAATTTAATTTGCCGGAATGTTTGAGTATCACTCAATACGAATCAATCTCCGGCGAAGAACTGAATCCATATCGGCGTCTTTCTGCCGGATGTATCAAGACTTTTATCGGAGGTGACAAGCCCTATAAGGCATTGATCCACAAGAAGATTCCCATTTATTCCATCGGTATTGAGGTCATGCCTGCATATTATGAGGGCTATCTGAAAAAGCAGTATCCGAGTGATTATATAAATCCTCTTGCTGCATTCAAGCAGGTGGATCAGACAACGGATTTTCCAGCCATGGCAAAGTTGCTCCATGAAGTAAAACTCTATCGAGGAGATGGTATTGCTGCAGGTTTATTTTATGAAGCTAAGGTTGCCGAGGCGGTTTCTCTTGTGGTGGAAGAACAGAAAAAGCTTCTCACTCGCAAGGAAAAACAGCTAACCGATCAGGATATAGCACAACTGGAAAATGTGATTGCTTATTTGAACGACCATTATGCTTTTGACGTTCCGCTGGAACGACTTGCCAAGATTGCATGCATGGGAACAACCAAGTTGAAATCATCTTTCAAGCAATTACAAGGCTGCACGATCACGGAATATGTTCAACAGCGTCGCATGAGCCAAGCTGAACACTTGTTGATAGATACGGATTTTACGATGGGACAAATTGCGGAAATGATTGGATATTCTACATCCAGCCGGTTTGCGGAGCTGTTCCGTAAAAGCACAGGAATTTTGCCGATAGATTATCGGAAGATGGCACATAAGCAATAACATCATGAACGCTAGGGATTTTTTCTCTGGCGTTTTCTTTGTCAATTTATACGATATATCTTTTCCGAACAGCCAAAATCTCCGTTCCAAATTGTAGTATTAACAGAGGGAAAAACAAAGGTAGGGTTTCGATAGCAAGCACAGCAAGCGAGTACCCGCTTGCGATTTTTCGGATTTTCAGGTCCCTT
>OLRK01001727.1_pt1 | contig 16547 bp, 14 predicted proteins | sample 1672911 | NCBI WGS metagenome assembly OLRK01 (sample SAMEA3136736, study PRJEB25190) | human gut metagenome | biome: human gut; feature: human-associated habitat; material: faeces | place: Austria | collected 2013 | reverse complement strand
GATTCGTAATCTACTCCTTGGATTTAGAGAAAATCATCGTTGAAACAAAAGAACTACGATGGGTTGAAAACATGACCTTTACTGCGGATTGGAATTATGCTGTATGTCGGACTTTTAAAACTGCTAGTAGTCAGCAAGCAGATGCTTATCTTATCAAAATGAATGAGTTAAAAGATGGTTTTGCTTATGAATTTATTGACAGGGTAGTATGCGATGCAGTGTGGAATTGTTCTCGCTTTCCTAGCGCCATAATCCTTGCAAATAAGAATAAAATAAAAATAGTGGATTGTAATACTAAGAAAATAATAATGAGTGCAGAAAATAAATTCTTCTTAAAGAAATTGTTATTTTTACAAGAAGGCGAGGAGGAAGATGTTTTAGAGGTAACGTATCTTGGTATAGACAGCAAAGAATATTATAGAATAAACTCTGAAACGATCCAATTCATTCCAGAAATGAAAGAATTTGAAGAAAGATATTCAGCGTGGAAACGGTATCATAATAATCGAATGATTGTTCAGTCTCGATTCCATTCTGGAGGAATCTTGATAAAAGATCAAATAAATAAAAGATATGTAATTCTAGAAAAAGAAAAGCTAGCACTATGGGAAGGTCAATTATCATTATCAGGTGATTATTTTTGGACCATTGTTGTTAGAGATTTAGATGAAGATGAATATATTACATACTCAATGAAAAAACATTGGGCAATTACAGAGATCGTTAAACAAATGAAAGCGGAATATGAAAAAAAGAGAGATCCAATGAGTAAAGAAACTCAAAGGCTGGAGCTGATAAAATTTATAAACGAAGAAGAGGATTTTCTGAATGAAAATGATACGGATCTTTTGACTGGAAAAATGTATTCAGCTTTATTTAATTTGAAAACACAAGAAGTAGTCCATTTGGTAGATGACAGTTTTGAAGTTTGGGGAATTAGTGCTTACGGATATGATGAAAAAACAGGTCTGATTTTTTTTGAGGAAGCATTAAAACAATACAGTGTTTCGATATTTAAATTAGAAGATAGTGATTATATTAATCAAAGCTTAAATGAAATTGATTTTCGAAAACTCCAACCAGCAATTACTGCAAATGATGAGTTCTGCGAATCTATTTTGTTTAAAGGCCACTAACATCATGGGGAGAACTGAGCGATCAGTTCTCTTTTCAATTGAGATTTTGTAAAAAGAATAACTCAAATGTATGAATCTAGTAGTAAAATCTTTATGAATCTGATTAAATGAAATTATCTAATATGCAGCTCATAAATAAGAGGGTGCGGAAAATGAAAAAAATTGCAGAATTGTCACTAAGCGTAGGAAGTAATAATCACCTTTTAGGGATAAATGAAAAGTACGACCTACTATTTATCCAAAAAGGAAAAGAACTAATACTTTTCTCTCTAAAAGTATTAGAAGTATTGGAAAGATATAAATTTTCAGGTGTTCCAGAAGCGATTATATTTAGTGAAAGTAAAGATTATGCAATTCTTGTATGTCGTCAAGGCTTTTCATATTCAAATAAGGTCTATTTAGTGAATTTGCAGGAAGATCTAAAACACTTAAATTTTTCTTGGAAAGGCGAAGCGGCGGATGTCTTTAAATCTACTATTTTTTCACTTCCGAATTATCCGGATCACGTACTCATCGGCAGAAAGAACAGCTTAGAATTATTCGACTGCAGGAAAGATGAAATTGATTATATATATCAAACAGATAAGAAAATTCATCTAATTAATATAATAGAGCTTGAAGATAAGTGCTGTCTAGCGGTGCGATATGCAGCTGAATTCCAGGAGGATATAAGCAAAATTTATCTTGAGAAACCAGATATTCGATATTACAATATCAAAGAAGGAACTATTCATGAGCAAAGTCATGTTGAGGTGGAATTCAGTAAGTACTATAACGATAAGACAATTCATTTTATTTATAATGGAAGTCAATCAATATTGTCTAATTCAAGAACTTTATCTGAACAAGTTTATAATGCGCAATTATACCGATTTGGTATTGATTATGTTGATATGGAAGGCCGTTATTTAAGCGGGGAAGTTCATTTCTTTGATCAAGAAGATGATTACTTAGGAAGATATTCCTTCTTGATGGATGCTAAAACTTTTCTGCCAGTCTATGCCCAAAAAGAAGGTCCAAAGCTTTACTATTATACAAAGAAGAATTATTTAATTTATATGGAAATCAGTAAAGAAAATGATATTGAGATCGTGGAATTTACGGAAGAAGATCATCAATCCCTGACAATGGAATTGTTAAGCAAGGGCAGAGTGAAGAAGAACAAGGTTGATTCAAAAGGGTTTAAGCAAATAATATTGTAATATAAAGGTTAACCATTGAATAATAAAAATAAATAGGGAGATAAGCGGGATATCAATGAAATGCCGCTTATCTTTTAATTTGGGGATAAATTATGTGGTATGATAAAACAAAGAACAGGCAGACTGCTGATAATGAGGACATATTATGCTTAGAATAAAAGAATTTGGCAGTAAACTTTATACAACGCACTTAATTGGATTTAATGAAAAGTATCGATATTTATTTTTGAGCTGTAATACACGATTCGTAATCTACTCCTTGGATTTAGAGAAAATCATCGTTGAAACAAAAGAACTGCAATGGGTTGAAAACATGACTTTTACTGCCGATTGGAATTATGCTGTATGCCGTTCTTTTAAAACAAATAAAAATCAACTGGCCGATGTTTACATTATTGATATGGAAAATATAAAAATAGATTTAACTTATGAATATATAGGCAAAGCCGCTTGTGATACCGTTTGGAAATTATCACGATTTCCGAGCGCAATTCTTTTGGTCAGAAATAAAAGCATAGAAATTATCGATTGCAAAACAAAGCAAATCATTTTAGAAATCGAGAATCGTTTCCATCTATATAAAGCTTTATTCGTAAATGAAGGAGAAACCGAGGATATCCTTGAAATAACTTACATTGGTAAAGAGGATCGTGATTATTACGGGATTAATGACACTTCTATAAAATATTTCCGTGAGATGAAACAATATAATGAACGGTATACAGCTTGGAAACGTTATGAGGTTGATCGAAGGCTTGTACAGTCAAGGCTGCTTTCTGGGGGAATCGAAATCAATGATCAAATTCATCGACGAAAAATTATTTTAGAAAGAGAAAATCTTGATTTTTGGGAAGGAAAATTTTCTTTGTCAGGAGATTATTTCTGGACAAAAATGATAAGGAAATTAGAAAAAGACGAAATCCTCCCGGGAATGCCACCATTTTATGATGTGATTACAGATAAAAGATACAATGTTCTATATGATTTAAGGGAGAATAAAATTGTGCATCTGCTTGATGATAATTTTGGCAATTTTGGTGCTCATCAGTATTATTATGATGAAAGAACAGAACTCCTATTTGTTGAAGATGGTGGATATGGATTCAATGTAGCAATTTGTAAAATGGAAGATAGCGATGTTATCAATCAAAGATTGGATAAAATAGATTTTAAGAAAATCCAATTAGCGACTTCCACGAATAATCAGGATTGCGAATCCATCTTATTCAAAGGACATTAATGCTAAATGAGGCGAGTTGAATAATTGTATTCTTTTTCAACTTGCGGGGAAAACGATTCAAGTTATAAGAATAAATCCCCAAGATATGTAAAGATGGTCGTACAACACATGGGATAAATCAGGAGATATAGTATGAAGAAAAATACAGGCTTATATATTAGTGATGAACATTATAGAAAGCTATTAGGAATTAATGAAAAATATAATCTGCTTTTTATCGCAAAAGATAAAGAATTAATTTTATTTTCTCTCAAAGCGATGGAAGTCAAAGACCGATATAATTTAAGTGGTTTTCCTAAAAAAATTTTCTTCACTCAGAGTCAGGATTATATGATTCTTATTTGCGAAGCTGATTATTCTTATCAAAATAAAGTTTACGTTATTAATTTGAAAGAAGACTCAAAAAAGATAGAATTTTCTTTAATAGGAGAGGCTGCGGATTCTTATTTATTTACAATTCATTCTTTATCTAATTATCCCAACCATATTTTAATTGGAAGAAAGTACAGTCTGGAATTATTTAATTGTGAAAAAAGAGAAGCGAGTTTGATTCTTCCTACCTCAAAGGAAATTCATTTGGTAAAAGTTATAGAAGGAGAAGAGGAAGATTATATAGCGATTCGCTTTGTTCCGGAATATCAACCAGATCCGAATATGCCGACAATAGATCCGCCTGATATTCAATATTATAAGTTAGGAAAGGGAGAAATTTGTGAATGGAAAGAACCTGATCCTAGGACAAGTAAATATTTTAAAGAGAAAACAATTCGATTTATAAATGATGGGAATCAATCCGTATTATTTAATTCAAGCTGTTCATTAAAACAAGTATATAATCATAAATTATATAATATGGGTATTAGATTCGTTGACTATGAAGGGCGATATCTAAGTGGTAATGTTAATTGTTTCGATAAAAATGATAACTTTCTAAGAAGATATTCATTCCTGATGGATACTAAAACTTTGATGCCTGTCTATGTGCAGAAAGATGGGCCAAGTCTCTACTATTACGCCAAGAGAAATTATCTCATTTATGAGGAAGACAGTAGGGAGGATTATATCGCGATTGTGGAATTTACTGAAGAAGATCATCAATCCCTGACAATGGAATTGTTAAGTAAGGGCAAAGTAAAGAAGAACAGGGTTGATTCAAAAGGGTTTAAGCAAATAATATTGTAATATAAAGGTTAACAATCAAATAACAAAAATAAATAGGGAGATAAGCGGGATAGGTTCTTACTCGGTTTAGGGTAGGGATAGAATTTCCATACAAAGAAGCAGGTAAGATAAAGCGTTATATCTTGCCTGCCCTTTTTATTTTTGCCCAAACCCGAGTAAGAACCGAAAAAAGGCTGCCGCCCCTGTCTTTTTCCGCCTGATGCTTTATAATAAAAGAAAGAGAAGAGAAAGATGAAAAGACTTCATTGGAAAGCGCTGCTGCGGATCGAGGAAATTCCTGTCGTATTTTTATTGATTCAGCTGGGCCTTGGGGGCTGGGAAAAACGAGGCCGGTCCATTCCGGTCCCCCTGTGTTCCATCAACGCGGGAGGCACTTGTCCGGACATCGATCTGATCACGCCCTATTGCACCCGCATCCCGGTCTATGATTACGCTTTTCTGTTCACCGTCTTCTTTCTCATCACGGTACTTTTGCTTTGGAAAACCCGGAAGAAGTCCCTGCTTCTGGAACTCGTCTACTGGCTGGTAGTCAGTCTTTATGCTTGGAGCGCCTGGTTTACGGAGTTTCAGGATTTATCCCGGAATTCGCTGCTTTATCTGGCGGTTCTGCGCTGGCTCACGCTGACGTTCTTCCGTGATCCGATCAATTTCTGCGGTTTTCTGCTGCTGGCCGGGGTGGGTTTAAAATCGTTGTTTACATCGCTTCGCGCGGTGTCAGGAGGATAGTCCATGCGTCAAGATGTCGTTTGCCCGCATTGCCAAAAAAGTTTTCATGTTCATTTCAAATCGTTCCTGTTGGGGCGGTTGGAATGTCCGCATTGTCATGGCCGTTCCCGCTTGATTCCTTCCTGGACGGTCTGTTTTCTGCTTGCAATCCTTGTTGTAATTCTGCCGGACCATCATGCATTCGCCGCACTGATCGTTTACCTGCTTATCCTGTTTATTCTATTCTATTTATTTCTGCCGTTCTGGATTCGCAATCACCTGATGAAAATTCAGCCCGTGACCAAAAAGCAGGACTGATTTAAACGATCAAAAAACTGAGCTTTCAGAAATGTCTGACATTTCGTGAACTCAGTTTTTTTATTTATCGCAGGAAACAGCCGGCTTTGTTTTGTCAGCGTTCGGATAGAAGACAGGATCGTTCATCCACGATCGTTTCCACCCATTCCAGATCACGGGTATAGAAGCTCCAGCCGCATGAATTTCCAGGTTTCAACGTTCCCCAGTTGTTCAGCTTCAAATTCCGCGCGGCATTCAGCGATAACATTCTTACCGCCTGCGGCAGCGGAATTTCCATCTTCCGCACTAAGGTTTTTAAAGCGTCGCTTAAATCGCAGGTGCTGCCGGCAAGCACGCCGTCAGGTTGGACCATCGCTCCGCCGCGGATCACGCAGCCGTCGCTCAGCACAGTTCCCTCAGGATAAGCATAGCCTGAATCCGCGCCGCTGTCCGAAACGCAAAGGATATGATCCGGTCCCTTGGTCAATGTCAGAAGCTTCATGACCGGCAGCTGCAGATGATAGCCGTCACTGATCATTTCGCAGTCCAGCCGCGGATTGATCAAGGCCGAAGCAATCAACCCCGGATCCCGATGATGCAGGGAACGCATCGCATTAAACGTATGTGTAATCTGGGTCAGTCCGACTTCGATCGCCCTTTCGCATTGCGCATAATCCGCCGCCGTATGCCCGGCGGAAGCGATGACGCCATATTGGTTCAGCAGCCGGATTGCCGCCTCCGCGTCCGGCAGCTCCGGCGCGATCGTCATGATCTTGACGCATCCCGCGCTTTGTTTTAAAAAAGCTTCCAGTTCTGTCAGGTCGATCTTCTGCATCGTCACGGGGTCAATCGCGCCGGCCTTTGCCGGATTCAGGTACGGGCCTTCCAAATGCAGACCCAGAAACCGGGCGCCGGGATATGGCGTAGAAAAAGCCTTGCGGTATTCAGCGATGATTTCCAGATAACGAGGGAAAGGCCGCGGTCCGATCGTCGCGCAGAAACCGCCGATTCCCCGCTGTGCATAGGCTTGCGCCAGACGCCGAAGATCTTCCGCTGGGGCTTCACTGCTGAAACCGCGGAAGCCATGCGTATGCACGTCGATCAACGCCGGTATCCCGATTAAATCGCCTGAAGTCTGGGAATGGGTGACGGCTGTGATTTTTCCCTTATCCCATTCGATCACTGGATAGGTTTCCGTGATGCCGTCAATCCATGTACACTTTATTTTCCTCATCTTACCGTTCCTTCTCTTTCGCTAAAATTTTAAATTCCATACCCTGCGTTTTATTCTCGGCGAACACCTGGTAATCATACAGATTGGCAATCGACTGGACCATTGCCAGACCCAGTCCTGATTTTCCCTGTTCGCCTTTGACATAGGGATCAAAGATCTTTCTGAGCATTGCGGAAGGCAGCCGGATCCCGTCGTTATAGATCGCCAGGGACTGTGGATAACAACGGATTTTAATCGTCGTTTCCGCATAACGAATGGCGTTTTCAAGCAGGTTGTCGACGACGGTTTCCCAATGCTCAGGCTTGCCTTTAAACTTCACCGGATACAACGCCGGTTCAATTTGAAGACCGTGCTTCTCAATGAGCGGCGCAAACACTTCGATCCGGTTTTCAATCAGTTCTTTCATCGCCGTTTCCTGCGTACACGGTTCGTTCAATGTGATCAGATGATTGATCCGGTTTAATTCCAGCAGCCGCTCAATTTCCTTCAACATTTTTTCCGAAACCTGATAAATCTGGCGGTAATAAGGCTGAACCTGCGCCGCTTCCACATCGCCGTCCAGCAGCATCTCACAGGAAAGCATGATGACTGACAGCGGTGTTTTCAAATTATGCGATATATTTTGAATCATCTGACTTTTGGCATCGTGCATCGCCTGCAAATATTCCTTCATCGCGGCAATTTCCTTGTTCAAGTCAGTGATCTCATCATTGCGCGACAGCGCAATCGGTTTCTGATCATAATTACCAACCCGGACCGCCTGGCAGAAATTGAGCATTTTCCGAATATCCAGCCGTAAAAAGAACAGCCAGCAGAGAATCGTCAGATTCAGCAGGATGAATGCGACCAGCACCACCGCTGCCGGCGGAAGCGGATTGCCCAGCAGCAGCAGAACGCAGAGAATCAGGGAAATCCACAGCACGATATTGAAATCGCGGATCGACGTTCTCATAAGCCGCTGACCCGATAGCCTTCCCCATAGACAGTCTCAATCTGAAGATCCGGCAGTTTCTTGCGCACGCGCCGGATCGTATCATCCAGAACCCGGCCGCTGCCGTAGTAATTGGTATCCCAGATAATCCGCAGGATCGTATGGCGGTCAACCGTGCGTCCGTCGTTTTGAATCAACAACAGGATTAAATCGAATTCCTTGGCGGTCAAATTGATCAGTTCCCCCTGCCACCACAGTCTCCGCGAGTGCAAGTCGATCTTTATCCGCCCAGCCTGCAGTAGTTCTGACGAAGTCTTCGCTGCGGTCGCCGGTGCGGTTCGGCGCAATATGTTAGTAATCCGCAGTACCAGTTCTTTTTTGGAAAACGGCTTGGTAATGTAGTCATCGCCGCCAATTTCCAGACCGGTAATCTTATCCAGCTCGCTGTCCCGCGCGGATAAAAAGCAAATCGCCTGATTCGGATTGACTTCCCTGACAGCCTTCATTAAATCCAGTCCGGCCGTCGGTGTTTCCAGCATGATGTCCAGCAGCCACAAATCGAACTGGCGGTTGAGTCCGGCCTGGGCCGCGCGGGCTGAAGTGTAGGAAACGGTTTTAAAACCGGCGTTATTCAAAACGAAACAAATTAAATCATTCATCATCGGCTCGTCTTCGACGACAGCGATTCGTTGCGTCATATCCCATCCCTCTTTTCAAGTTTATTATACTGGTTTTCCCGGTTTTTACGAGGCTTATCCAAAGCAGACAGATCCCTGAAAAAGTCAGGATTTCAGCTGATTGAAAGGCTTTTTCCGGGTTTATCCGCAATGTGTGAAAATGTCAAAAACCCGCGTAATCGCTTGTATGTCCGCTTTTTTCATGTTGAAATGAAGGCACAGATGAAAGGGGTAACATGATGCAAAATTTATTTCTAGCCGCACTGGTGCTGGCCGTCTTTGTGTATTTTGAGCAAATGCTGATCAGTACCATGACCATTGGATCCAACCCGCCGATCTTGGGCGGAATCGTCGCCGGCCTGGTCCTGGGCGACATCCAGCTGGGCCTGTATATCGGGACCGTGCTGACCTTGATGTCGTTAGGGATGTACACCTTCGGCGGGGCCGCCATTCCCAACTACTTTCTAGGGTCCGTTCTGGGAACGGCTGTTGCCATTCTGATGATGCGGGCCAATCCGGCGCTGGCTTCCTCCGAAGCGATCAACATTGCGATTTCCACCGTCGCCATCCCGGCTTCAATGGTCGGCATCGCGCTGGTATCCATTTCCACCATTCTGTGTACGGCCTTGGTTCAGATTATGGTCAAAGGCGCGGAGGAAGGCAATCTGAAAAAGATAAACCGGTCTTTCTGGCTTAACTGTTTATTAACGAACGGACCGCACATGGCGATTCCGGTCTTCATCGGGATCTTATTCGGCAATCAGCTGGTGTCTCTCATTCAGATGATTCCTTCCGTCCTGCTGGGAATCTTCGATCTGGCCGGCGGTCTGCTTCCGCTCATGGGTTTTGCCTTATTGATGTCAATGATCAACATTAAACGCTACTGGCCGTTCTTACTGGCAGGTTATTTCTTAATCGCTTATACCTCCAGCACGATCATCGGCCTGACCTTTGCGGCCGCGGCGATCTGCGCGATTTACGCAATGATCAAAAATGAAGTAATGAAACAGAATGAGGAGGTTGTCGGCGATGAAATTGACTAAGGAAACGCTGCGCAAAATTAAGATCCGGCATATTTTCGGAATTCAGCAGACATGGTCCTACGACCGGATGATGGGCTCCGGGTACTGCTGGGCAATGCTTCCGGGCATTGAACAAATTTACCAGAACGATCCGGAGGGACTGCGGAAAACCTGCGTCGACAACATTCAGTTTTTCAACACCAGCGCCATTTTCTCACCACTGATCACCGGTGTTCACCTGGCCATGATGGAAGCGGATCAGGAAGAAATCGGCCAGAATATCAAAACAGCGATGATGGGACCGCTTGCGGGTGTCGGCGATACGCTGGCGGGCGTGATCATCAATCCGGTCACGACCTTAATTGCCTGTCAGTTCGCGCTCACAGGAAACTGGCTGTTATCCCTGGGTTTGATCTTACTTGTACGAATCGGCTGGATTATCGTTCAGTCCAAGCTCTTTGATTTCGGCTATACCAAAGGTGTGGAAGCCATTGAAAGCACAACGAAAAACAGCCTGATGACCTCCGGCATTGAACTGGTAACGATGTTCGGCGCCGTGATCCTGGGTGGTTTTATCCCGTCCATGTTATCCGGAATCCAGATTGGATTGGAATATACCAGCGCGATCTCCCTTGAAGGTCAGCAGGCGGACAAGATCTTCAGAGTTCAGGAAATGTTTGATAATATCGCGCCCTATCTGGTTCCCATCGGCCTGGTTGCCGGCTTGTTATGGCTGATTAAGAAGAAAAATATGACCTCGATTCAGATTCTGATCCTGATCTTCGTTCTGGCCGCCGTCTGTTACTTCACAAAGCTTTTAATCGTCGCTTAAATTGAAAATCCCCGCAGATTTGTCCGCGGGGATTTCCCCATGATCACGGGGATGAATTATAAGCGGCAGTGCTGCCCAGATCTTGCCCCCCCTTTCTCACAAAAAACCGCTGGTCCTGCAGCGGTTTATTTATTTAATTCACACCGATCGATTAATTCCCGGCTGTCAACGGCATAGGTTTCCAGGGTCAGCTGATTTCCGGAAATTGTGATCAGGGAAACCGTTGCTTCCTGTTCCAAGATGCTGAAAGCGACAGAATCCGGTGTTTCTTCTTTCAGTTCATAGAACTTACTGCCGGTTGGCGTTCCCCCAGACACATACAAGACATCGCCGCTGCGCTTCCGTCCTTCCTGCCGGTCAGTCGCCGTCTCTCCCTGCATCAGCAGGGATCGGCTGTAATAATGATCATGCCCCGAAAGCACGACGTCGACATTCAGATCTGAAAAAGCCTGGGCGTACGCGTCGCGGGCAGCCATGACCTTTTCATTATCCGACCGGTCCTTACTGCCAAACAGCGAATAGTGCATCGTCACAATCACCCAGCGCGGCTTGTGACGCGTAATCGTCTGGCTGAGTTTGTCCAGATGCGCCTGCGTATCCGTATCCATACAGTTCAGCGCATAGAACAAAGTATCGCCGTAATCATAATAGTAATCCGAACCGTTCTTCAGCCGTTCAAATTGACTTTCAAGCAATTCACTATTGCCCTCATGATTGCCGATATTGATCGCAACCGGAATCTGCTTCAGTGCAGCCGGACTGCGGAAAGCCCGATATTCCTTCATTGCTTTCTCGTTGTCGCTGCTGTTGACCTGATCGCCGGCAGTCAGAATAAAACTGAGATCCGGCTGCAGCTGCGCCAGCGTATCGACGGCTCTCTGCCAGTTTTCTTGATTCTCCTCGAGATGTTCCGTCCGGATCTGAACATCGCCGACAAACCCAAACGTAAAGGGTTGTTCCGGTTGAATTTTAAACGATGAAACTTCTGAGCTGAGGTTATGCTGCAAATCTACAATTTGATACACGTACGACTGCCCTTCCGGCAGACTGCTCAGCTTGCCATGATAGCTGAACGTTCCGCCGACGCCCGTCTTCCGTCCGCCCATCAACTTTCGGCCAGCCGGAGTGCGCAGCGCACTTTTATCGGTACCTGGCGCCCAGATCAGCTCATAGGTTCCCTTGTTCTCCGTCAGCCAGTTGACGATGATCTCATCATTCTTTGCCCCCTGTTCCAGAACCAGTCCGGACAGATCGAGGGGCTGCGCCATCGAAGTTTCATTGGAAGTTTCGAGAATCTCCAGATCAAAATAAATATCCGAGCTGGCTTCGTCGCGCTGATGCAGCTCAACCGCCAGAACATTGCGGCCGGACTTCAGCGAATTCAGATTATTGATGACAAAGATATCATTTTCCACTTCGCCGACACGCGTAGATGAACCATAGAGATTTTCCGCAGTATACCCGCCGTCGGGAATATTCGAGGCATACACCAGCTCGCCGTTGAGATACATCATCACCGCATCGTCGTAATGAATTTTACCAGTCAGACACCGGACATTGCCGAGATCTCCAACATCGAATTCCGTGCGGAAATAATAAACGGGAATGGCTCGCTGATCCGGCAAAGCATAATTCAGCAGAGTGTCCGTTTTTTGACGTCCAGCCGCCGAATCTGCGTAAGCGCCAAAGGTTCCCATTCCGCTTTTCCAGGCGGAATCGTCATAATCTGGTTCAGTCCACCGCAGACTTGCCGAAGGTTCGGGATTTTCGCCCTCATCCCAATAGCGCCAGAACGTCTGGCCGCTTTGCACCAACGTGACTGTGCGTTCTTCACTGATGGTTTTCAGCGTTCCATTGTGTTCCTGAACCGTATAGCTTTGATGGACAGCCAACGCAAACACAAGCATAAATCCGACCAGAAGCAGGCCGGCCAGCGAGCCTAAGATCAATATGATCCGTTCGCGTTTCTTTATGTCGTTCATTTCAATCCCTCTTTCTCCCTGCTTTTCCGAGGAACAAGCTTAGCTCATGATGATCATTTCCAGCCTGAGTGATCGGAATGAGCGATAAACTCAGACAGATCCAGCGCAAGAGTAACAATGAGAAACTTATCCACAACCGATCCCTCAGTTTCTTCGATTCCCTGAATTGAAATCATTATAGCAAACCCTGCAGCAAAAGAAAATGCGGACATTATGCCTGGGAAAGCAGAATCAAGTTCACACCGGCGCTTTTTTGCCCGCCGCGGGGAATCCGCTCCAACTGATCGCCGCAAAAAAAGCAGCGAGATGGTTTTACACTTCCCGCTGCCTTGTTTTTATTCCAGGTTTTTACCCTGAATGCCTTTATCCTGTACGCACCGCTGAGTTGGCGTTTGCCAGGGCAATCTTCACTCCTAGTTTAAATCAACCTTGCGATTGATCGATCTGCCGCTTTAAGAACACAGCGCCGCCGATCAAAACGGCCGCTGCGAAGACAAGAATTCCGATCGCAAATGGAACGATGCTTCCTTTTTTCTTCGCTTCCGGTTCAGGTTCTGCCGCTTTCTCTGTCACAGTGACCTTCAGACTCGATTGAACGCCCTCCGCTGAATAGGTGATCGTCGTTTCACCCGGTTTCAGCGCCTTTACAGTATAACTTTCCTGTCCCGCGGTGATTTCCAGAACGGATTGGTCATATTCCCAGCTTCCTCCGGCAGGCTGCGGCTTCAGCGTCGTTTGTTCGCCGACAGTTAAACTCAAGGATCCCGGCAGTCCGCTGATCTGAACTGGAGCTTCAGAGAGTCCGATATAATCCGGCCAGGTTTCAACGGTCAGGGTAATCGCTCCGGATTTCACTTTTTTCGTGTCCTTCACTAATTTCTTATTCTGACAGATCCAGACGGTCAGCTCGGTACCATCCTTTTTGTCAGTCGGAATTTCAACGCTCAGCGATCCGCGGTACTTTCCTGCTTTCAGCTGCAAGCGGCTGCCCGTGAGCCAGCCGGTCTTTTCCTGCTGCTCGCGAATCGCGTCGCAGGCCTCGCATTCGCCTTGCTTATGCGGCAAGGCTTCAGAAAGAGTCAAACTGGAATTCGCCGCAAATTCGCCGCTGATCTGCAGCTTGTTGTCTTTGGCTTTCAATGTCTTCTGCGAATATTCCGGACCCGTCGCCGGGATTTCCTGCCATTCCAGCTGTCTGCCGCAGACAGTGCAGACTTTCTTCTTGCTTCCGGCTTTGGTCGCCGTTGCTTTTTCTATGATGATCCACTCGCTCGGCGTATGCTCCGCGATTTCAGCCTTCGCGCCGTCGCCGTCGATGCATTCGCGGTAATGCCATGTCGGATCGGATTGCATCGGTCCATAGTTGTGATCATGCACCGGCTGCGGGGTCGGCGTCGGTTTCGGAGTTGGCGTTGGAGTCGGGGTCGGCTTTGGAATTTCCGTCACCTTCACGTTTATTTCCGCCCGCTGAACTAACGTTCCCCATGTCACGTCGCATTGATAGGTTCCGCTGTGACTGACCTGCGCCTGATCAATTTTCAACGTCGGATTCGTCTGCGCCGTCAGCGGCGTTCCGTTAAAGCTCCATTGATAGGTAAGGCTGGCGTTAAGCTGCGGTTTCACCGCCAATTCCAACGTTTCTCCGGCTTTAATGTCTTTCCCTTCGATAACCGGAACTGAGGATCCGCTTGGGAAAACAGAACAATCAGAGTAGGCCTTGCCATTTTCAAACAGAAGCAACAGACCTGGGACATTTTCAAAAGGCTGGCTGCCCCAGTCAGGCTTGTTTTCCGGCAGTCCCACCATCCGCAAGCTGGAACAGTTTTTAAACGCGCCGGTGCCCAGATGGGTAACCTTTGACAGATCCACCTCGCTCAAACCTGCGCAATCCGCGAAGGCTTGTTCGCCCAGGGTATTCACATGGGATAAATCGACTTGCGTCAAAGACGAGCATTGACTGAACGTCCGGTTTCCAATCGTGGTTAAATTCGGATTCAGGTTTGTCTGGGCTTTCAGCTTCAGCTGGGTGCAGCCCGCAAAGGCGGAAGTCCCCAGCGATGTGACCTGTGACAGATCCACTTCGCCCAGCTTAGTGCAGCCTTCAAAAGCGTTCACGCCGATCGTTTCAATACGCGACAGATCGATCTGCGTCAAGCTGGTATTCTGCTGGAATGCATGATCCGCGATCGTTTTCAGATTCGGATTCAGTGCACCGTTCTTCAGGCTCAGCGCCGTGCAGCCCGCAAAAGCGGAAGCCCCCAGCGATGTAACCTGCGTCAGATCCACTTCACCCAGCTTGGTGCAGCCTTCAAAAGCGTTTGCGCCGATCGTTTCAATATGCGACAGATCGATCTGCGTCAAGCTGGTATTCTGCTGGAACGCATGATCCGCGATTGTTTTCAGATTCAGATTCAGTGCGCCGTTTTTCAGGTTCAGCGTCATACAGCCCGCGAAGGCGGAAGCCCCCAGCGATGTAACCTGCGTCAGATCCACTTCGCCCAGCTTGTTGCAGCCTTCAAAAGCAGAAGTCCCAATCTTCTCCACCTTTGACAGATTCACCGATGTCAAATGCTCACAACCCTTGAACGCCTGTTCTCCGATTGCGGTTGCCGACGATGGCAGAACGACGTTTTCCAGAGAGGTCATGTTCTGGAAGACGGACTTCGGAATCGCGGTCTGCGATGTTTTCTCCAGATCCAGTGTTTTCAAATTCTTTAAGTTCTCACGAATATATTGCAGATCCTTTTCGTTCAGCGAACCCTCAATCAATAAGGCCGCAATGTTCTGCGGAAGGACCTGCCCCTTTTCCACCTTGGTTTTCAGCTCGCCGGCCTTCACGGTAACGCGCACATAATTTTCAGGCAGCGTCGTCGGCTCAAAGCCGGTCACGGTGACGATAATTTCCGGCAGCTCAACATCCTGCGCCAGAACATACCCGGAACTCAGTTCAGCAATAAAGATATAATCCTGCGGCATCGTTGGATCGTAAGAATCGCCGGATGATTTCCACGTAACCGGAATGTCCTTTACCGGCTTTCCTTCTGAATCCATTCCCGACAACGCATCCGGCAGATTCAGCTTTGACTGAGCCGTTCCCACCGCGGCGGTTTGTTCGGCAACCTTCGGATCCAGCGGATCAAAGGAAGCAATCGTCACTTCGGTTTGCCGGGCTGTTCGTTTCTCCGTCCGGCTGATCCCGGCATCCAGGCCGAAGTGTTCCGAAACCGTCCCAAACCCTACCTGACCTGTTTCTTCTTTAACGAGCGTCTGAGCTGAAACCGGCTGCAGTGAGAAGAACAATCCCAGCGCTAATCCGCCGCTGATGATCCCTTGCCATTTTCTTTTCTTCATGATGATATCCCTCCTTTTCACCTAAGCGATTTATGCATTCCTTCGGCGTGATGCTTGACCGTTCCATCCAGTCATCCTGAGGATGCGCAAAAACGCCCGGACGGAATCCGTTGTCGCAGAGATCTTCAAGCTGTCAAATTCTGTTTTCTGAAATCTGCTTTCCCGGCATCAAGCCGTCACTTTCGCGTGCAGGATCACTTTGTTTCTTTTCTAATTTTATTATACACGGAATTTTTTGAGTTGCGCCTGGGTCCCATGCAAAGTCATGGAAATGTAAGACTCTCATTCGTTTTTCGCAAGGATTGACGTCCCTGGCGATGATTTTCATTTCCGCAGCCCTTCCTCTTTTAATCTAAGATACTAAAAAGACCCGGCCGCTTGGACCAGGTCTGTGAACAAATAAAGCTTGAATTCGATTTATTCGCAATCCTCAAACTGCGAGTTATACAGCGATGCGTAGAAGCCGTTGTCGGCCATCAACGAATCGTGTGTGCCCGCTTCGACGATGTCGCCCTCCTTCATGACCAGAATCAGGTCGGCGTCGCGGATCGTCGACAGACGGTGCGCGATGATAAAGCTCGTGCGGCCTTTCATCAAGGTTTCCATGCCCTTCTGAATCAGGACTTCCGTACGCGTATCGACAGAGGACGTCGCTTCGTCCAGAATCAGAATCTTCGGATCCGCCAGGAACGCCCGTGCGATCGTCAGCAGCTGTTTCTGGCCCTGGGAGATATTCCCGGAATCACCGTCGATCAT
>OLRK01001726.1_pt1 | contig 16551 bp, 15 predicted proteins | sample 1672911 | NCBI WGS metagenome assembly OLRK01 (sample SAMEA3136736, study PRJEB25190) | human gut metagenome | biome: human gut; feature: human-associated habitat; material: faeces | place: Austria | collected 2013 | reverse complement strand
TGGACGGCACTGTCACAGACGGCGACGCCATGGTGAATGAGGCGTCCATGACCGGCGAGCCCCTCCCCGTCCACAAGCGCCAGGGCTCCACCGTCTACGCCGGCACCGTGCTGGAGGAGGGCAGTCTGGTCATCCAGGCCGCGGCCCTGGCCGGCGAGAGCCGGATTCAGCAGATCGTGGGCCTCATTGAGAATTCCGAGGCGCTGAAGGCCGGAGCCCAGAGCCGGGCCGAGCGGCTGGCCGACGCCATCGTGCCCTTCAGCTTTGCCGGGGCCCTGGCGGTGGGCCTGCTGACCCGGAATGTGACCCGGGCCCTGTCTGTACTGATGGTGGACTACTCCTGCGCCATCAAGCTGTCCACCCCCATCTCCATCATCTCCGCCATGCGGGAGGCCTCCGCTCGCCGTATTATGGTCAAGGGCGGCAAATACCTGGAGGCCTTTGCCGAGGCGGATACCATCGTATTCGACAAAACCGGCACCCTCACCGCCGCCTGCCCCCGGGTGGAGGAGGTTCTGGACTTCACCGGCCGGGGGGAGGACGAGCTGCTGCGGTGCGCGGCCTGCATCGAGGAGCACTTCCCCCACAGCATGGCCCGGGCCGTCACCCGCGCCGCCGAGGAGCGGGGCCTCAACCACGAGGAGCGCCACGCCGAGGTGGAGTATGTGGTGGCCCACGGCGTGGCCACCACCCTGGAGGGGGAGCGGGCCCTCATCGGCAGCCGCCACTTCATCTTCGAGGACGAGGGCGTTGCCTGTACCGACGAACAGGCTAGGCGGATCGCCGCGGCCGCCCGCGGCCGTTCGGTGCTCTATCTGGCCATCGGCGGAGAGCTGGCCGCAGTCATCTGCATTGAGGATCCCCTCAGAGAGGAGGCCCCCGCGGTAGTGCGGCGCCTGAAAGAACTGGGCATTCAGAAGGTTGTGATGATGACCGGGGACAGCGAGCGCACCGCCCGCGCCATTGCCCGCCGGGTTGGCGTGGACGAGTACCACTCGGAGGTTCTGCCAGAGGACAAGGCGGCCTTTGTCCAGGCGGAACAGCGTGCCGGCCGCAAGGTGGTGATGATCGGGGACGGCATCAACGATTCCCCGGCCCTCTCCGCCGCCGACGCAGGCATCGCCATCAGCGAGGGCGCCCAGCTGGCCAGGGAAATCGCCGACATCACCATTTCCCAGGACAATCTCTGGGGTCTGGCGATTTTAAAAGAAATCAGCAACCAGCTGGTGAAACGGATTCATTGCAATTACCGCTTTGTGCTAGGCTTTAATTCCGGCCTGTTGGCCTTAGGCCTTCTCGGCGTCCTGGCTCCCGGCGCCAGCGCCTTCCTTCACAATATGTCCACCCTGGGCATCGGCCTTCACAGCATGACGAATTTGCTGGAAGGGGAGTAAAAAAGGCTGCGGATAAAAACGGACGGCGGAAAAGCGCCGCCCGTTTCTCAGCCCACACTCTAACTTCAAAACAAAATACTACCGCCAGTCCCAGCGCATCCTTTTTCGCGCGCCGGAACTGGCGGTGTTGTGTTTTCTCTTATTCTCCGGGCTGTCCTTCCGGCCCTGTCCGGATCCTTAGAACTCCGGCTCAATCAGCCCGTAAGTATTTCCCTTTCTCTTGTAAACCACGTTTACCTCCTCCGTCTCGGAGTTTAAGAAAACGTAAAAGCTGTGTCCCAAAAGCTCCATCTGTACGCAGGCTTCCTCCGGATCCATGGGCTTTACGGCAAACCGTTTGGATTTCACGATGCGGATCTCGTCGTCCGCCTCGTACTCCTCCTGCATAAACGCCTCGGAGAAGGAGAGGGCCGACTGTTTCTTGTCGATGAGTTTCTTCTTGTACTTCTTTATCTGTCTCTCGATAATTTCCTCTACCAGGTCGATGGAGACGTACATATCATTGCTTGTCTCCTCTGCGCGGATAATATTGCCTTTCATGGGGATGGTCACTTCAATTTTCTGCCGGTCCTTCTGAACGCTCAAGGTGACGATCACCTCAGTGTCCGGGGTAAAGTAGCGCTCCAGTTTTCCGATCTTGTCCTCTACCGCCGCTCTCAGTCCAGGAGTTACCTCAATATTTCTGCCAGTAATTGTATAACGCATAAACCATCAGCTCCTTTTTCTTGTGATGACCTTATTATAACACGTGAATTCAAAAAATTCAACGGGACAGCGAGAAATATTATGACAATTATTCTAAATATTTTCTAAAATTTTTATTTGTCCCCGGCAGAAAAACGTTGTAAAACTATATATCCCGTTCGGAAAAAGTCAAGTAAAATCCAGCTTTTTTTGTCGAATCCGGTAAGTTTATGACAAGTACACAAAAAAACGGATGAAAAAGAATTGTCGCGGGAACGCTGAGAAAGAGGGGAAAAGAATGTGGATAATGTGGATAACTTGGTGTATAACTACTTTTTCTGTGAAAAAGGCGATTTTCCGGTGTGGACAAAATTGAGGGATTTTGTCGAAGGGAAGTGTGGATAATGTGGATAACCACAAAAGGAACCTGTGTTCTTGTGCAATGTGCTAAGTTTACCATAAAATTCCTTTTATGTAAACACTGGAAATATGACGGAGCCGTGAATATTGTTAATTTTTCATGAACAAGTTGAATAAGCGGGAGGAAGGTGTTACAATATACAAGATTATGGTATATTCCGCTACTTGCACCATGGCGGCGGAATGTGACAGGGAATCCGACAGGACCCGCCCACGGCGCGTTTTGCCGGGGCGTCCCAGGAGCCGCGGACGGAACAGACCCGTCCTCCCCGTGAATCCCTGGGGAACCTGTGAATTATATTTATATATGTAGTAGGAGAATTTAAATGAACGTTTTTGAAAAAGTCTTTGGCACACACAGCGAGCGGGAGTTAAAGCTTATTTATCCCATTGTGGATAAAATAGACGCGTTGAGACCGGAGATGCAGAAACTCTCCGACGAGGAGCTGCGGGACAAGACGAGACAGTTTAAGGAGAGGCTGGCAGAGGGGGAGACCCTGGACGATCTTCTGCCGGAGGCCTTCGCGGCAGTGAGAGAGGCGGCAAAGCGCACGCTGAATATGGAGCATTACCGAGTGCAGCTCATCGGCGGCATTGTCCTTCATCAGGGCAGAATCGCGGAGATGAGAACCGGTGAAGGTAAGACCCTGGTTTCCACCGCCCCGGCCTACTTAAATGCCCTGGCAGGAAAAGGCGTCCACATCGTCACGGTCAACGATTATCTGGCAAAGCGTGACGCGGAGTGGATGGGCCGCGTCCATGAGTTCCTGGGCCTGACCGTGGGCGTGGTGCTTAACAGCATGACCACCGAGGAGAGAAAGAAAGCCTACGCCTGCGACATCACCTACGTGACGAACAACGAGCTGGGATTTGACTACCTCCGCGACAACATGGCCATTTACAAGGAGCAGATGGTGCTCCGGGAGCTGGATTACGCCATCATCGACGAGGTGGACTCCGTGCTCATCGACGAGGCCAGAACGCCTCTGATCATTTCCGGTCAGAGCGGAAAGTCCACAAAGCTCTACGAGGTCTGCGATATTTTAGCCCGCCAGCTGGAGCGGGGCGAGGAGTCCGCGGAATTTTCCAAGATGGCGGCCATCATGGGCGAGGAAATCGAGGAGTCGGGAGACTTCATTGTAAATGAAAAAGATAAGATCGTAAACCTGACGGAGCAGGGCGTAAAGAAGGTGGAGGACTTCTTCCACATTGAGAACCTGGCCGATCCGGAGAACCTGGAGATTCAGCACAACATCATTCTGGCCCTGCGGGCAAACTATCTGATGTTCCGCGACAAGGACTACGTGGTAAAGGACGACGAGGTGCTCATCGTAGACGAGTTCACCGGCCGTATTATGCCGGGACGCCGCTATTCCGACGGCCTGCACCAGGCCATTGAGGCGAAGGAGCACGTAAAGGTAAAGAGGGAGAGCAAAACCCTGGCGACCATCACCTTCCAGAACTTCTTTAATAAATTCCGCAAGAAATCCGGTATGACCGGTACGGCCCTCACAGAGGAGAAGGAGTTCCGCAACACCTACGGCATGGACGCCATCGCCATCCCCACCAACCGTCCGGTGATCCGTGTGGACCACGAGGACGCCGTCTATAAGACGAAAAAAGAGAAATTTAACGCGGTGGTGAACGAGATCGTGGAGACCCACGAGAAGGGCCAGCCGGTGCTGGTGGGTACCATCACCATCGAGACCTCCGAGATGCTCAGCCGGATGTTAAAGAAACGGGGCATTCCCCACAAGGTATTGAACGCCAAATACCATGAGCTGGAGGCGGAGATCGTGGCAGACGCCGGTATCCACGGCGCCGTGACCATCGCCACCAACATGGCCGGCCGTGGTACGGACATCAAGCTGGACGAGGAGTCCAGAAACTTAGGCGGATTAAAGATCATCGGCACGGAGCGCCACGAGTCCAGACGGATTGACAATCAGCTGCGCGGCCGTTCCGGACGTCAGGGCGACCCCGGTGAATCCCGGTTCTACATCTCTCTGGAGGACGATCTCGTGCGTCTGTTCGGTTCCGAGCGCCTGATGAGTATGTTTAATGCCTTAGGCGTGCCGGAGGGCGAGCAGATCGAGCACAAGATGCTGTCCAACGCCATCGAGAAGGCCCAAATGAAGATCGAGAACAACAACTACGGCATCCGTGAGAACCTCCTCAAATACGACGAGGTGAACAACGAGCAGAGAGAGATCATCTACGCTGAGCGCCAGAAGGTGTTAAACGGCGGCAACATGAGAGACCTGATCTTAAAGATGATCACGGACATTGTGGAGAACGCGGTAGATATGTGCATCTCCGACGAGCAGAGCGCGGAGAACTGGGACTTTAAGGAGTTGAACAGCCTGCTCCTTCCCATCGTGCCCCTGCGCCCGGTGACCCTCACCGACGAGGTGAAGGCCATGAAGAAGAACGAGCTCAAGCACTACCTGAAGGAAACGGCCATTAAGCTCTACGAGGCCAAGGAGGCGGAGTTCCCCGATCCGGAGCAGATCCGTGAGATCGAGCGCGTGGTGCTCTTAAAGGTTATTGACAACAAGTGGATGTCCCACATCGACGATATGGATCAGCTGCGCCAGGGCATCGGCCTGCAGGCCTACGGCCAGCGCGACCCGCTGATCGAGTATAAGATGAGCGCCTACGAGATGTTCGAGGGCATGACCGCCGCCATCCAGGAGGATACGGTGCGCATCCTTATGCACATCCGGGTGGAGCAGAAGGTGGAGCGGGAGCCGGCTGCCAAGGTGACCGGCACCAATAAGGACACCAGCGCCGTGGCGGAGCCGAAACGCCGCGAGATCAAAAAGATCTACCCCAACGACCCGTGCCCCTGCGGAAGCGGAAAGAAATACAAGCAGTGCTGCGGCAGAAAACCGGTGTAACAGCCGGAGACTGCCCGTTTCAGCCGGCTGCCGGGACACCAGCCCGGCAGCCGGCGCCCCGCGGACGAGACAGAGAGCTGCCAGACGGCCGCGCGGCATAAAAGCATAAAAGTAAGGAAAACAGGAAAGAAGGTGACATTAGTGGTAGAGTTAGACCAGTTCAAATACGAGCTATCCACGCTCGACAAACCATTAGTGGAAGTGAGGGATTCACTTTAACCTGGACAGTAAGGTAAAGCGAATTGCTGAATTGGACAAATACATGGAGGAGCCGGATTTCTGGAATGACCCGGACCGCTCCACCAAGCTGATGAAGGAAGCAAAGAATTTAAAAGATACAGTGGAAGGCTTTCAGAAACTGGAGGAGGAGTACGAGGAGATCGGCCTGATGATCGAGATGGGACAGGAGGAAAACGACCCGTCCCTGATCCCGGAAATCGGGGAAATGCTCGCCTCCTTTAAGGAAAAGCTGGAGACCCTGCGGATCGGCACCCTGCTGTCCGGCGCCTATGACCGTGCCAACGCCATTCTGCGCTTAAACGCGGGAGCCGGCGGCACCGAGTCCTGCGACTGGTGCGGGATGCTGTACCGGATGTACTGCCGCTGGGCAGACAGCAAGGGCTTTTCCACGGAGGTTTTAGACTACCTGGACGGCGACGAGGCGGGCATCAAGTCCGTGACCGTGCAGATCAACGGCGAGAACGCCTACGGCTATTTAAAGTCGGAGCACGGCGTACACCGCCTGGTGCGCATTTCCCCGTTCAACGCCGCGGGCAAGCGGCAGACCTCCTTCGTGTCCTGCGACGTGATGCCGGACATTGAGGAAGATCTGGACGTGGACATCAACCAGGACGACCTGCGCATTGATACGTACCGCTCCAGCGGAGCCGGCGGCCAGCACGTCAACAAGACGTCCTCCGCCATCCGTATCACCCACATTCCCACGGGAATCGTGGTGCAGTGCCAGAACGAGAGATCCCAGTTCCAGAACAAGGACAAGGCCATGCAGATGCTGAAGGCCAAGCTTTTCCTGTTAAAGCAGCAGGAGAACGCGGAAAAACTTTCCGACATCCGCGGCGACGTGAAGGAGATCGGCTGGGGTAGCCAGATCCGTTCCTATGTACTGCAGCCCTATACCATGGTGAAGGATCACCGCACCGGCTGCGAGAGCGGAAACGCTCAGGCCGTACTGGACGGCGCTCTGGATCCCTTTATCAGCGCGTACTTAAAATGGCAGAGCCTGGGCGGAAAGCCTCAGGACGACGGCGGGGACGATCTGTAAATCCGCCGGCGGCGCAGGGCGCGCCGCAAAGCACACGTTTTCAACTGATACGGGCGGTACCGCCGGGAAACCGGATGGGCCGCCTGTTTCGCTTGCATTTCCGCGGCGGACGTGATATTCTTTGTAGGAGAAACAGATGTATTTCCATTCCATACATGAGAGGACTTATGAAAGAGAAAAGCAAATATTTTGTGGTAAAACAGAAGGCGGTCCCGGAGGTTCTTTTAAAAGTGGTGGAGGCCAAACGGCTGCTGGAAACGGAGCGGGTGATGACCATACAGGAGGCGGCAGACCGGGTCGGGATCAGCCGCAGCTCCTTTTACAAGTATAAGGACGATATTTTCCCCTTCTACGACAATACCAAGGGGAAGACGGTGACCCTGGTGATCCAGATGGACGACGTGCAGGGCTGTCTGGCGGAGATTTTGGGCCACGTGGCGGCCTGCAAGGCCAATATTCTCACCATTCACCAGAGTATCCCGGTGAACGGGGTGGCCACGGTGACCTTGAGCGTAGGCGTAGGCATCCAGACCGGGGACGTGTCCGGCCTGGCGGACGAGATCCAGGAGATGGCAAACGTCCACTACGTGAAGATTCTGGCAGGAGAGTAAAGCTGTGACGGAGACGATTTCCAGCCTGTTCTGGAAACTGGGGATTCCCTGCGTATTCCATCTGCTGACGGGGGCGTACTGCCCCGGATGCGGCGGGACGCGGGCGGCGAAGGCCCTGCTCACAGGCCATATACTCACCAGCCTGCGCTACAATCCTATGGTGTGCTACGCCGCGGCGGTGTTTGTGGGATTTGGGCTCTGGAAACTGTGGGTGAGATTTAGGGGACGCCCGGCGCCTTCCGTTTACCGGCTGAATCCGTTCCTCTATGGCGGCGCGGCCCTGGCTCTGGTCAACTGGATTTTTAAGAATTATATGCTGTTGGTAAAGGGCGTGGATTTGCTGGCGTAGGCAGGGGAAGGAAAAAGGATAAGAAAAAAGCAGAAACGGTTTCAGACACGATATGTCTGGAAAATCCGTTTCTGCTTTTTGTTTGTGTTGTCTGTCCATTCACAGCCGGGCCGCCTACAGGCTGGGAATCCCTCCCACGCCGTCAAAAAACTGGCGGTACAGCTCCATATAGTCTTTTCCCAGAACCGGGTGGGGCAGAATCACGTTGTACACCAGCATGGCCATGGCAAAGGTAAAAAGGCTGATGACAATGCCCGCGATGGACAGGATCAGTCCGGTCATGGCCGGGCCGGAAAACTTTTTCTCATTCTGGACCCTGGACAGCAGCGCCAAAGTAAGTCCCGCCATGGCCAGAGGAAACTGGAACAAGGGGGAGATGCACAGCAGGACCGAGGCCCCGCCTGTGAGCACTGAAAATGTGGCCAGCCGGGCTGCCAGGTTTTCCGTGTTATTTTTAGGATTCATGGATCATCCTCCGTAACGCACGTCCGTGCAGTTGAAAATACCAGAACATCTTAACATGAAATCCCGGGATTGTCCAGCCGGGAAAAGAATGTCTGGACAAGATGGGAGGCCGCGGGGTATAATTGCACCCGTAAGCACCGGGCCGCGAAACGGCAAGCCAGCGGACGGCGCAACCCAACCATTTACGGAGGACCGAAGAACGTATGGACATTATTAAAACTCTGCAAACAGAACTGAACATCAAATACGCCCAGGCGGAGGCTGCGGTGAAACTCATCGACGAGGGGAATACCATCCCCTTCATCGCCCGTTACCGCAAGGAGGCCACCGGCTCCTTAAACGATGAGGTGCTGCGGGCGCTGGATGAGCGTTTGAAATATCTGCGGACCCTGGAGGAGAAAAAGGAGCAGGTGATCGCCACCATCCGCGACCAGGAAAAGCTGACGCCGGAGCTGGAGGCCCAGATCCGGAACGCCATGACCATGGTGGCGGTGGAAGACCTCTACCGTCCCTACCGGCCGAAACGGCGCACCAGAGCCATGATCGCCAAGGAAAAGGGGCTGGAGCCCCTGGCGGACCTGATCCTTTTACAGATGGCGCAGGAGCCGCTGGAGACGGCTGCCGCCGCCTACGTTTCCGCGGAAAAAGGGGTGGAGACCGCGAAGGACGCCCTGGCGGGAGCCATGGACATCCTGGCGGAGCGGATTTCCGACGACGCCAGGTACCGCACCTACATCCGCCGGGCCACCAGGGATCAGGGCAGTCTCCAGTCGTCTGCCAAAGACGAGAAGGCCCAGACTGTCTATGAAAATTACTACCAGTACGAGGAGCCGGTGAGAAAGTGCGCCGGCCACCGGATTCTGGCCATCAACCGGGGAGAGGCGGAAAAAACCCTCACAGTGAAGATCCAGGCCCCGGAGGAGACCATTCTCCGCTACCTGGAAAAGCAGGTGATCACCAGGGAGAACCCCTACACCACCCCGGTGCTGCGGGCCGTCATAGAGGACAGCTATAAGCGTCTCATCGCTCCCGCCATCGAGCGGGAAATTCGCAATGAGCTGACGGAAAAGGCAGAGGACGGGGCGATCCGGGTATTTGGAAAGAACTTAGAGCAGCTCCTTATGCAGCCTCCCATCGCCGGACAGGTGGTGCTGGGCTGGGATCCGGCCTTCCGCACCGGCTGCAAGCTGGCGGTAGTGGACGGCACGGGAAAGGTGCTGGACACGGTGGTGATTTACCCCACCGCCCCCCAGAACAAGGTGGCGGAGTCCAAGGAAATCTTAAAGAAACTGATCAAAACCTACGGCATTACCCTGATTTCCGTGGGAAACGGCACCGCCTCCAGGGAGTCGGAGCAGATCATCGTGGAGCTTTTAAAGGAAATCAAGGAGCCGGTGCAGTACGTGATTGTAAACGAGGCCGGCGCCTCCGTCTACTCCGCCAGCAAGCTGGCCGCGGAGGAATTTCCCAAGTTTGACGTGGGACAGAGAAGCGCTGTCTCCATCGCCAGACGGCTTCAGGATCCGCTGGCGGAGCTGGTAAAGATCGACCCCAAGTCCATCGGCGTGGGCCAGTACCAGCACGATATGAACCAGAAGCATTTGAGCGAGACCCTTCAGGGCGTGGTGGAGGACTGCGTCAACAAGGTGGGCGTGGATTTGAATACCGCCTCCGCCTCCCTGCTGGAGTATATTTCCGGCATCAATAAGACCATCGCCAAAAACATTGTCACCTACCGGGAGGAAAACGGGGCGTTCACCGACAGAAAGCAGCTGTTGAAGGTGGCAAAGCTGGGGCCAAAGGCCTTTGAGCAGTGCGCCGGTTTCATGCGTATCCAGGGAGGGAAAAATCCCCTGGACGGCACCAGTGTTCACCCGGAGAGCTACGCCGCCGCCAATGCCCTTTTAAAGAAACTGGGCTACCAGCCGGAGGACATCTCCAAAGGCGGGCTGCGGGAGCTGGGGAAAAAGATCCACGACTACAAAAAGCTGGCTGCTGAGCTGGAGGTGGGAGACATCACTCTGCGGGACATTGTGGGCGAGCTGGAAAAGCCGGCCAGAGACCCGCGGGAGGAGATGCCAAAACCCATTCTCCGCACGGATGTGCTGGAGATGAAGGATTTAACTCCCGGCATGGTGTTAAAGGGAACGGTGCGGAACGTGATCGACTTCGGCGCGTTTGTGGACATCGGCGTCCATCAGGACGGGCTGGTACACGTTTCCCAGATGACGGAGCGCTATATCAAGCATCCCCTGGAGGCCGTGAGCGTGGGGGATATTGTGGAGGTCAAGGTGCTGTCTGTGGATTTGCAGAAGAAACGGATCAGCCTGACCATGAAACTGTAGACGGATTTCCGGGCTGCGCCCGGAGAGGAGAGATCGCATGAAATTTGAAATCAACCTGGATGCCACGGATCTGTGGCGGTTTTCCATGTACCACGTAAACCGCGGGCTGCAGGGGATCTTTAACCTGCTGTTTACCGCGGCGGCCGTGCTCTGCCTGATCTTTGCCCGCGACCAGCTGTCCGGCGGCTACATCGCCCTTCTGGTGGTGTGTGCCCTGGCGTTTTCCGTGTGGCAGCCGCTGCTGCTCTATCTCAAATCCAGGAAACAGGCGAAAACCGCCGGCATCCGGGAGACGCTGCGGATGGAATTTGGAGAGGAGCTGGTGACGGTTTCCCAGGCGGATCAGGTACAGGAGCTTCCCTGGGACCGGATTGTAAAGCTGATTCGCACGAAACACATGGTCATCATCTACACCGACCGCATCCATGCCTATCTGCTGCCCGTCTCTGTGGTGGGAGAGCGGATGGAGGAGTTTGCGGCTCTGGTGCGGAAACATCTGCCGAAGGAGCGATGGAAAGGATTATAATATGGTTGTGGAAACGTACAGCGCGCAGGAAACGTATGAGCTTGGAAAACGCCTGGGCCGGGAGGCGCGGGCGGGGGAGGTCTACTGCCTGGACGGCGATCTGGGGACGGGGAAAACCGTGTTCACCCAGGGCTTTGCCGCCGGTCTTGGCATCGAGGGGCCGGTAAACAGCCCCACCTTTACCATTTTGCAGCAGTATGAGGACGGCCGCCTCCCCCTCTATCATTTCGACGTGTACCGAATCGGGGATGTGGAGGAGATGGAGGAAATCGGCTATGAGGACTGCTTTTACGGAGAGGGAGTCAGCCTGGTGGAGTGGTCCAGCCTGATTCGGGAGATTCTCCCGGAAAAGGTGATCCGTGTGACCATTGAAAAGGACATGGAACGGGGCTTTAACTACCGCAGGATCACGGTGGAGGGAAAAGAATGAAGATATTAGGGATAGAAAGCTCCTCACTGGTGGCGTCCGCGGCCATTGTGACGGATGATATTTTGACGGCGGAATACACGGTAAACTTTAAAAAGACCCACTCCCAGACCCTGCTTCCCATGATCGACGAGATCGTGAGGATGACGGAGACGGAGCTGGAGACCATCGACGCCATCGCCGTGTCCGGCGGCCCCGGCTCCTTTACTGGCCTTCGGATCGGCTCCGCCACGGCCAAAGGGCTGGGGCTGGCGTTAAAGAAACCCCTGATCCATATTCCGACGGTGGACGCCATGGCCTGGAACCTCTGGGGTGCCAGGGGCCTTGTCTGCCCCATCATGGATGCCAAGAGAAATCAGGTCTACACCGGCATTTACCGCATGGAAAACGGCCTGGAGGCCGTAAAGGAGCAGTGCGCCATGGATATGGGCGCCCTGGCGGAGGAGCTGAACCGCCTGGGAGAGCCGGTGATATTTTTAGGGGACGGCGTGCCGGTTTATAAGGAGATTATCGAGGAGTGCGTAAAGGTGCCCGCTACCTTCGCGCCCGCCCATTTAAACCGCCAGCGGGCAGCGGCGGTGGCCGCCCTGGGAGCGATTTACTTCGCTGAGGGGAAAACGGAAACGGCCGCCGAACACGGCCCCGACTATCTGAGAAAATCCCAGGCGGAGCGGGAGCGGCTGGGAGAAAGCCTGTGAGCGGCGTAAGCTCTTTTTCGGGAGTTTCCGGGCCTTCCGGGCCGTTTGAGCCTTCCGGTATTTCCAGGCCTTCTGGGCTGGACTGCCGGATCTGCCCCTTAAAAAACGGGGACGCCCCCGCCGTCGCTGCCCTGGAAACCGTCTGTTTTTCCGATCCCTGGGGGGAACCGGAGTTTTCTTCTTTAGAGGAGAGCCGTCTGGATAAGGGGTTCGCCGCCTGGGTGGGGGAAACCCTCGCGGGCTACGCCATTTTGCGGACGGTAGCGGGAGAGGGGGAGCTTTTGCGCATTGCGGTGCGCCCGGACGTCCGCGGCCGCGGCATCGCCAGGAAACTGATGGAACAGGTGGAACGGGCCGCCAGAGAGGCGGGAGCGGACAGCCTTTTTCTGGAAGTGCGGGCCGGAAACAAGCCGGCTTTGGCTCTTTACCGGGCCTCGGGATTTGAGGAAAACGGCAGAAGGAAAGACTATTACCGCTTTCCCACGGAGGACGCCGTCCTCATGGAGCGGAGCCTGTCCCCTTTGGAGGACGGGGATGGCGTTTCGATTTGAAAGAATTACCACTTAAAATCAGCGTGATCTATGGTATCATGTAGGGGTATCCGGGATGGGTGCCCCTGCTTTTTGCGTTATGGAAAATTGGCTGATTGCGCAGCTTTGTTCCGGCGCGGGAGGCGCGCTGCGGCTCACAAATTGTTTCACAGCAATAATCGTCCTCCGTGAAACAGACCCTTCAGGAGCCGAACCTTGCAGGAAACGGGCGCGGTTTGCGGGACTGCCCCCTTTTGCGCGGGGCCGGATACGGACAGAGCGGCAGAGGGCCGATAAGAGGAAGGTGAGGATAAGAATGCGAAGATACGGACACGGCGGCCGTCTGGAGACGGTGATCTGCAACGGCTGCGGGAAAAAACTGGTGGTGGAGGAAGGAATCGTGCGGGAAGGGCTTTTGAGCATCGACCACGCCTGGGACTTTTTTTCGGAAAAGGACGGAGAGATCCATCACCTGGACCTGTGCGAGGCCTGCTACGACCGCCTGGCGAACGAGCTGGCCATTCCCGTGGAGGTGGAAGAACAGACAGAGCTTTTATAGAGAGCAGGAAAGAGAACGGTGTTTTTAGGCACACCTGCCACAGAGGGCGGCTGCTGGCGCAGTTCCCACTTTTTTGTACAGGACAGGCGTCCGCCGAAACGGGAGGCGGAGCCAGGGAAATCCCCACGCGGATTCAAAACAGACGGCCGGAAGGGCTGGCGTTTTGAGAGGCGGAGGGGATTTTCTTCGTTTTATGGAAAAAATGCCGGTATGGGCGAACTGCCACAAATACCGTCTATGGCGCGGATATTCATGCGGATATTCACGCCGGAAAAAGGCTTGATTCCCCACAGTCACCTGTGCTATGATTCCACATAGGGCCGAACATACAGCCGCCCGGCGCAGTCCGGCCCCGCAGGCAGAAGACGGAGCTATCGCTCCCGGCACTGCTTTCGTGAGAATAGAAATGAGGAATATTATGTTAGATATTTGTTTGCTCGGCACAGGCGGGATGATGCCCCTTCCGTACCGGTGGCTCACCTCCATGATGGCCCGCTGTGACGGGAGCAACCTGCTGATCGACTGCGGCGAGGGAACCCAGGTGGCCTTAAAGGAAAAGGGCTGGAGCCCGAAACCCATTGACGTCATCTGCTTTACCCACTATCACGCCGACCACATCAGCGGCCTTCCCGGCCTGCTTTTGACCATGGGGAACGCGGAGCGCACGGAGCCGCTGACCCTGATCGGCCCCAAAGGGCTGGAGCGGGTGGTGGGCGCCCTGCGGATGATCGCGCCGGAGCTGCCCTTTCCATTAAAGTTTATTGAGCTGGCGGAGCCCAGGGAACGCCTCCAGATCGGTCCCTACGTCATCGACGCCTACCGGGTCAACCACAACGTCATCTGCTACGGCTACTCCATTTCCATCCCCAGAAAGGGGAAATTTGACGTGGAGCGGGCCAGGGCGGCAGGCATCCCCCAGCGTTTCTGGAGCCGCTTGCAAAAAGGGGAGACCATGGAGTTAGACGGAACGGTATTTACGCCTGACATGGTGTTAGGCCCGGAGCGGCGGGGGCTGAAGGTGACCTACTGCACCGACACCCGCCCGGTGCCGGTGATCGCCGAGTACGCCCAGGACGCGGATTTGTTTATCTGCGAGGGAATGTACGGCGAGGACGGAAAAGAGGCCAAGGCCCGGGAGTACAAGCATATGACCATGTACGAGGCCGCCAGGCTGGCGGCGAAGGCACAGCCGAAGGAAATGTGGCTTACCCATTACAGCCCGTCTTTAAACCGGCCGGAGGAATTTATGGACGCGGTGCGGAAAATCTTCCCCCGTTCCAAGGCGGCCAGAGACGGCTTTACCCTAGAGCTTGCGTTTGACGAAGGAGAAAAAGAATGAACGAAGATACCCTGATACTGGCCATTGAGAGCTCCTGCGACGAGACGGCGGCAGCGGTGGTGAAAAACGGCCGGGAGATCCTATCCAACGTGATCTCCTCCCAGATCGACCTTCACACCCTGTACGGCGGCGTAGTGCCGGAGATCGCTTCCAGAAAACATATTGAGAAGATCAACCAGGTCATCGAGGAGGCCCTTTCAGAGGCCCAGGTGACCTTAGAGGACATCACCGCCATCGGAGTCACCTACGGCCCCGGACTGGTGGGCGCCCTTTTGGTGGGGGTGGCGGAGGCCAAGGCCATCGCCTACGCGGCGAAAAAGCCTCTGGTGGGCGTACACCACATCGAGGGCCACGTGTCCGCCAATTTTATCGAGCATCCCGACTTGGAACCGCCCTTTATCTGTCTGATCGTGTCCGGCGGCCACACCCATCTGGTGGTGGTGAAGGATTACGGCGAATTTGAAATCATCGGCCGCACCAGGGACGATGCCGCCGGCGAGGCCTTTGACAAGGTGGCCAGAGCGGTGGGCCTGGGCTATCCCGGCGGCCCCAAGGTGGACAAGACAGCGAAAGAGGGAAACAAGCACGCTGTGGAATTCCCGCGGGCCAAAGTGGAGGGCGCGCCCTACGACTTCAGTTTCAGCGGCTTAAAATCCGCCGTGTTAAACTACATCAACCACGCCAAAATGACCGGCCAGGAAATCTGCGTGCCGGATCTGGTGGCTTCCTTCCAGAACGCGGTGGTGGAGTCCCTGGTGAGCCGCACCGTAGCCGCCGCTAAGGAATACGGCTATGACAAAGTGGCCATCGCCGGCGGCGTGGCTTCCAACTCCGCTCTGCGGGCGGAGATGAAGAAAGCCTGCCGCAAGGCCCATTTAAGCTTTTACCATCCGTCCCCCATCTACTGCACCGACAACGCGGCCATGATCGGGGTGGCGGCTTACTATGAGTATCAAAAGGGCGCCCGCGCCGGCTGGGATTTAAACGCGGTGCCCAATCTGAAATTAGGGGAGAGATAGTCCATGGAACGACCAGGGGGAAAAACGGCGGCTGTGGTGCTGGCAGCCGGACAGGGAAAACGGATGAAAAGCAGCGTTCAGAAACAATTCATGGAGCTTGCCGGCAAGCCCCTGATTGTCCATGCCCTGGAACGGTTTCAGGAGAGCGATGTGGATCAGATCGTGCTGGTAACCGGCCGGGAAGAGCTGTCATATTGTAAGAATGAGATTGTCGCCGCCTTCGGCTTTTCCAAGGTGACGGCAGTGGTGGCCGGCGGGAAAGAACGCTACCACTCTGTTTACGAGGGCTTAAAGGCCCTTTCCGGCCAGGGGATCGAGTCCGTCCTCATCCACGACGGCGCCAGGCCCCTTCTGACGGAAACCATCATATCCGATGCCCTGAAAGGAGCCGCGGCTTACGGCGCCTGCGTGATCGCCGTGCCCGCCAAGGATACCATCAAACTCGCGGACGAGGAGCAGTTTGCCAGGGAAACGCCGCCCCGGGACCGTCTGTGGCAGATCCAGACGCCCCAGGCATTTTCCTATTCTCTCATTCTTTCCGCGTATGAAAAGCTGTTTTCCAGGGCAGAGTACCAGCAGGGAGTCACCGACGACGCCATGGTGGTGGAGACCATGACAGATACCCGCGTAAAGCTGGTGATGGGAGACTATGAGAATATCAAGGTGACCACTCCGGAGGATATGATCCTGGCAGAGGCCTTTTTAAAGGCCCGCGCTGCCCATTTTGCCTCAAAACGGTAAATTTCCCGCAAATCCGGGCGTTTTCTCCGGCTTTTCACGCCGAAAAACGCCCATAAAACTGGGGGAAAATGGCTGCGGAGAAAAATATTTGAAAAAAATAAAAAAAAGGGTTGACAAATGGCGCCTGATTAGATAGAATGAATGAGCACTTCGGCGAGAGCTGCTGAGATGAACAGCGAAGAACGCGGAAGAAAGCACATGGAGAGATATCGAAGTGGTCATAACGAGGCGGTCTTGAAAACCGTTTGTCCGAAAGGGCGCG
>OLRK01001725.1_pt1 | contig 16569 bp, 10 predicted proteins | sample 1672911 | NCBI WGS metagenome assembly OLRK01 (sample SAMEA3136736, study PRJEB25190) | human gut metagenome | biome: human gut; feature: human-associated habitat; material: faeces | place: Austria | collected 2013 | reverse complement strand
CATACAGCAGAGGCGCTCTCTCGTTCGCTACGCTACTCTGCCAAGATACTGTACGAATTATGCTTTTAGGGCTTCTATGCCCGACAAAACCGTCGAAACGCGCCGTCCATGGCGCGGTTCTCCTTGAGCTCCCATCCTTGGGAGCTCATTTTTATGTATCGTGTGCATAATTCTACAGTATCTAGGCAGCTACGCTATGCGCTTACGAAAGAGCGCCTATGCTGCAGGGCAGTCACTCCGGCGACTTACGCCCCTTACGTTGTGGCTGAAAGCTTTTTGTGTTGAAAATTTAATATTGGCAAGTCACGTAACATACTTTTTTGTAAAAGGAGTAGTGGAAAATACTTCAATGTAAGCAGATTTTAACACACTTTCAGATGGAAAAATCGCATGAATATAGCGAAAGAGTAAGGGAAGGCGGGCCAATCCCCATGCGCCGGTCGTCTTCCCGTATTATTGAAAAATACCAAGCAATCCACATCTATTGCGCAGCATCAGGAGCTACATACGAGTATGCATTGGACATCTTTGCAGCATTGTTTGTCAGAGTGACAGCCTCTCTGTAGTAGGCAACAACAGGAGTGCCCTTATCCACAGCGTTGAACAGCTGCTCTGCAAAAGCAGGCGGCACATTGATACATCCGTGTGAGCCGGAGGTTTTGTAAATTGTTCCTCCGAAGGTATTACGCCAGCTGGCATCATGGATACCTATATTGTAGGCAAACGGCATAAAATAGCTGACAGGAGAAGAGTATCCCTCGCCGACAAGAGTAGCATTTCTCTGTTTGTAAACAATTTTGTATACACCATCTACGGAACCATTCTGACGGGCGAGATTACCTGATACGAAATCAGACTCCATCTGGAGAGCACCATCCTTGTAATACCACATGTGCTGCTTTGTGTAGTCAATCTCTATGTATGTATTACCTATGTCGTCAGCGCCTCGGTAGAGTGCTGTCTGCTCGTAAACAGGCTCTCTTTCCACTGACTTGCCTCCCTCTAAATCTGAAAGGAGCTGGGCTTTCTCATTTTTCTTGCTGACTACCCATCCGTAGTCTCCACCACCTATTTCAATAGTATCACCGGACGATGTCTTGAATGAGCGTTTGCGGCCGAAGGTATTGTACTTGGAAGCAAGCTGCTGGACATATTTAGTGACCTTGGCATCATCTATGCTTACGCTGCCGTCATCTGAGATGCTTAGCATATCAAGGATTTTGGCTGAGTCAAGCTTCTCGTCGGCACCTTCAATTTTGTAAGTGACGGTTGAAGCGGTGTATTTGTCGAGGGCTTCTTTTTCATTTTTGATAGTATCACTGTTTTTTGTGATTTTTGGAGCTTCATAACAGTCATCACTTAAGGTAAGCTTTGGGAGCTCGTTGTCCAGGGCGTCCTTTACCTCGGCAAGGATGCTGTCATATATCGGCTTGCAGCCTTTTTTCTCTTCAATCACATTGTATTCGCCGTCTTTTATCTCGATATGGGCATCCTCCGGATTCTCAATGTAGTCATCACTGAAAATATCAAGAGCCTTGAGCTTTTCCGCCAAAGCGGCATCGTCATATTTGGACGAACCCTTTAGAGTATAGTTTTGAGCTTTGAAGAGACTGACAGGCCATGTAAAAGCATTCTGGCTTTTTAGGATTTGCTTCTCGTCACCGTTTGAGACATATTCATAGGAAAAATCAGGTCCCTTAAGTGAAAAGCTGTTGCCTTTTCTATCAGTGATTGTGAGCAGATAGTCGCGGCTTAGGGCTGTATTTTTTTCTAATGCCTCTTTTGCAGTTTTACCTGCGTATTTTACAGAGTTAATCTTTGTGTTGAACAGATAGTGGCTGCTAAAATAAAAGGCAAAGCCAAGATAAACAGCCAAAAGCACACCAAGCACAACGGCACAGGTTATAAGCACTTTTTTCTTCATGTAAATCGACCTCCTTGGAGATATGCTGTTGCTGCCTACACCGGGGTGTAGGCGGCAGCTAAAATCAGTTACATTTGTGAAGATGTGACACATCCATATAGTCAGGCAGACCATTCTTGTAGGCTACAGCGGTTTCTCCCTGAATAAGTGGTTTTAAGTATTCGATAAGTTCAGGCTTCACATCATTGCCCGCATCATTGATCCAATCTCTTGGCACAGACTTGGCCTCGTTTGCGATATCCTTGATAGCAGAATATGTGTATTCCACCTGATAAGGATCATTTGAGATGCGCTTTAAGCATACCATTGATGCGGTCACACCCTCTGCTGCAATAGTGACACCCTTTTTACCCTGAGCAAAAGATTCCTCGATATCGGTTAATGATGCAAGATGTGAGGCACAGCGCTGGAGCACATTTACCTCTACAGAGCGCACCTTGACACCGATGTTTTCATTTACGATGAACTCAAGAGCTTTTCCGGCACCGCTTAGCTGCTGGTGTCCGAACTGGTCACATGCGGCCTTTGATGATGTAATGTATGAGCCGTCTGCGTCATGTATTCCTTCGGATACGGCAACTATCACATTGTTAGTGCGCGTAAGGGCTTCTTTTATATCGGCAACAAATTTGTCCTTGTCGAAATCCACCTCAGGCAGATAGATGAACTGAGGCGCTGTATTGTACTCATTACGTGCGAGAGCGGAAGCGGCAGTGAGCCATCCTGCGTCACGTCCCATGATTTCAACGATTGTAACACTCTTAACAGCATAGATAAAGGTATCATGGGCTATCTCAAGCATGCTTGATGCGATATATTTGGCGGCAGAGCCAAAGCCCGGAGTGTGGTCTGTCATGCACAGGTCATTGTCGATGGTCTTTGGAATCCCTATAATTTTCACATCACTGTTGATTTTTTTTGCATAATCGGATAACTTTAATACGGTATCCATCGAATCATTTCCACCGATGTAAAAGAAAGCTTTTATAGAAAGCTTATCGAATTGGTGGAAGATGTATACATATGGTGAATCATCATCCTTGTAATCAGGGAGCTTGTGGCGGCATGAGCCAAGATACATGGCAGGTGTGGTCTTAAGCTTTTCAAGATTAGCATCATCTGCAAAAATATCTGACAGATTGAGATAATTCTCATTTAATATGCCGAGTATTCCGTTTACGGCGCCATAGCAGATATCGTATTTCTCAGAGTTTTTTACTCCTGCGATGACTCCTGCAAGGCTTGCGTTGATTGCAACAGTTGGGCCGCCTGACTGGGCGACGATACAGTTTGACTGATTCATTGTAATCTCCTTATTGTGTATTTTAACTATTCTCTTCTGTAAGAATAGTTATGATATAATTTAAAATGATGATTAATCAGATTACTACACCGTAATCTGACTACACCTCGAAATCCGCTAATTTCCTGCGTCCCCGCAGCAAATTGCTACTTTCTCGGTGTAGTGCGGGTCACTAAGGTATACATCGAATTGCATGCAAGCATGCATCGATGATACCTTTTGACCCTTTAATCATATAGATTGTAGTATCAAACATTATTTTTAGCAAGGGTTAAAATGAAAAATATGAATAAATACGAGAATTGCTTATTGTGTCCCAGAAAATGTGGCATAAACAGAAGCACCGGACAAACAGGCGTATGTGGCGTCTCATCTGAAATAAAGGTGGCGCGAGCAGCGCTTCATTACTGGGAGGAGCCGTGCATATCAGGAAAAAGAGGAAGCGGGGCAGTTTTTTTCTCAGGCTGCAGCCTGCACTGCGTGTTCTGCCAGAACAGGGAGATCTCTGACGGAAAAGCGGGAAAGGTAATCAGTAAAGAGAGGCTGAGTGATATCTTTATGGAACTTGCGGACAAAGGCGCAAATAATATCAATCTGGTCACACCGGGGCAGTATATCCCTGATATAGTGTGGGCGGTAAACGATGCAAAAAGCCGCGGCATGAAGCTTCCTATTATATACAATACGAGCGGATATGAAAATGTGACAGAGCTAAAGCTGCTTGAGGGCATAGTGGATGTGTATCTTCCGGATTTTAAATATATGGACAGTACGCTTTCGGCAAGGTATTCAAGGGCAAAAGATTATCCGTCTGTCGCAAAGCAGGCTCTTTCAGAGATGGTCAGGCAGCAGCCGGATGTAGTGATTGACGATGCGACAGGACTCATACAAAAGGGAGTTATTGTGCGACAGCTTCTACTGCCGGGACATGTGAATGATGCAAAGAATGTACTTAAGTACCTGTATGATACATATCATGATCACGTATATATAAGCATGATGAGCCAGTTTACGCCGATTGCACTAAAGGATTATCCTGAGATAAACCGCACAGTGACAAGGAGAGAGTATGAAAGGCTTGTTGACTATGCCCTCGAAATAGGAATCACGAATGCATTTATACAGGAGGGTGACGTGGCAAAGGACAGCTTCATCCCGGCATTTGACTGTGAGGGAGTATAATATTTACCGTTTTTCTTAATAAAATAGTAAGAATTGGCAGGCAAAAATGACTGGATTTTGTGACACCGGTGTAGTACTATGGTTATGTGATATTTTTTAACTGTGAAGGCACTGAACAGTTACGATATTTTGTTATTACTCACATCCCGGTGTGGCAGACGATAATGTTTTTAATCACACAGGATACATTATTCAATAGAGGATACAGTGATGAAAAATATAGAAGAACAGCAGATAATAATTGAATGTCCGAATACTATCTTTCATCTATACATTGACAGTGAGGATGAGCTTTCAAAGGTTAAGGTGTTTATGAACAATATGAAGAATGTTGATTCGATAAGTCTGCATGATATATACAACTGGTGCAACAGACAGCATGTGCAGTACACGACGACATTTAATTATGACAGTAAAATGACCTTGACAGAAATGATAAAATCCTACATATTTTACTTCAGACAGAAGCTTAGATATGTAAATAATAGTGATAGGATGATAGAAACATGAGATACCCTGAATTTCTAAAGGATAGAGGAACAATAGGCTTTGTGGCGCCTTCGATGGGCTGTACAACAGAGCCGTACAGGAGTGCCTTTGACAATGCCATTAAAAGGTTTCACAGCATGGGTTATAAGACGATAGAGGGACCTAACTGCAGGTGCGACAGTGGCATAGGTATCAGCAATACACCTAAGAAGTGCGCAGAAGAGCTGAACGAGAGCTATGCTTCTGCTGATAGTGATGTGCTTATATCCTGTGGTGGTGGCGAGCTGATGTGCGAGGTAGTGCCTTATATTGATTTTGAGCGCGTGAAACAGTCAAAGCCGAAATGGTACATGGGCTATTCCGACAACACAAATTTCACATTTTTGGAGGCTACTATTGCAGATACAGCAGGTATTTACGGGCCGTGTGCGGGCAGCTTTGGCATGGAGGTGTGGCATGAGTCACTTACCGATGCGTTTAATCTGCTTTGTGGCAGGAAGCTTTCATTTACCAATTACCCTATGTGGGAGAAGGAATCGATAAAGGATGAGAATGCTCCGTTTGTGGGCTACAACCTGACTGAAAAGTCGTGTATCAGCTCTATTCCTGCGGTGGCAAAGGAAAGCAGGCTTACCATGAGAGGCAGGCTGCTTGGTGGCTGCATGGATTGTCTTATCAATCTGCTTGGCACATCGTTTGACCATGTAAGGGAATTTAATGAGCGCTACAGTGATGATGGTATCATATGGTTCCTTGAGGCATGTGACCTTAATGTGATGGGCATGAGAAGGGCTATGTGGCAGATGAAAAATGCAGGATGGTTTTCAAATGTAAAGGGATTTCTTATCGGACGCCCGGCGCACTTCGGAGAGGAAATGTTTGGCATAGACCACAGACAGGCGCTTTCATCACTGCTTAGAGAGTTTAATGTGCCAATCATCATGGATCTGGATATAGGTCATATGTCGCCGATGATGCCTGTGGTATGCGGAAGCATGGCAGATGTCAGCTTCGACGGAAGTAACTTTACAATTTCGTATGATATAGAGCAGTAGATTGGAGGAAAAATGATTAGATTAATAAAGAAAAAAGCAAAGAGTATTGTATGTAGCGTGCTTGCTGCGGTGACACTGTTTACGATGAATCCGGCAGTATTTGCAACAGAGACAGCTACGCAGACTGATACAGTTTCAAGCGTCGATGTATCAGGCAGTGACAGCAGTGACGCAGCTGATAAGAGTAACACAGACAGTACTGCAGACAGCACAACGACAGCCGGCAGTGAGGCAAACGACAAGGTGACCATCAGCAAAAATGATAAGCCATACTTAAGTCTTGGAGCAGACCTCACACCGGAGCAGAGAGCGACAGTGCTTGGATTTATGGGAATCGAGCTCACTGATCTGGACAATTACGATGTGGTCTATGTAAATAATGATGAGGAGCACAAGTACCTCGATTCATATATCAGCAAGAGCGAGATTGGCACAAGGTCACTTTCCTCAGTACTCATTACAGAGGATAAAAAGGGTGCGGGTCTTAGTGTTTCCACGCACAATATCAATTACTGTACGGTAGGAATGTACAAGAATGCGCTTGCCACAGCCGGCATAGCTGATGCTAAAATCATAGTCGCAGGACCTTTCCCTATTTCCGGAACGGCAGCACTTGTAGGCACACTAAAGGCATACGAGGAGATGACAGGCAAGAAGCTTGACGACAAGGTGACAGACGCAGCGATGGATGAGCTTGTCACAACAGGAGAACTCAACAAGAGCATTGACGGCGATTCGCAGGATATCGAGGCAATGATTGCTGACCTAAAGAAGCAGCTTGCCGATGGAAGACTCAAGGATGAGAGCCAGATAAAGGATGCGATAAAGGAGGCTGCAAAGGATTACGACCTGAAGCTTTCTGATGATGATATTGCAAAGCTTACATCTCTTTTAATGAAGCTAAAGGATGCCAATATCGACTGGGATTCAGTCATCAACCAGGCACAGGACTGGGCATCAAAGCTTGGCGATAAGATAAACGACCCGGGCTTCTGGGAAAAGCTTGGTAACTTTTTCATGGATTTATGGGATAAGATAAAATCCCTGTTCAGCTAGAAAAGCTACAGGAGACAGTAAGAATAAGCAGAATATGAATCAGGCAACTCCCTGAAACGTAAGCATGAGCTGCACGTTTCAGGGAGTTTTTATATCATTAATAAAAAAATAATAAATTTCTGCCGAATACATTGATACAAAGGTCATATTCTATTATAATTAAATGGATAATGGATTAATGTAAACAATGCACATAAGAAAGATGGGATTTGATGATAAAGATAAATAAATTTCTGGCAGCCTCTGTCGTTACATTGTCATTAGCTGCATGTGACCTGGCACCATACAGCAGCATGGCAGTCTATGCGGATCAGGCGGCTAAGGTTGTGTGTGATGAGAGATACTGGGTAGCGGCGAGAAGCGGACCGGGCACAGAGTATGAGCTGGAGCACAAGCTTTCAAACGGCAAGGATATTACTATTCTTGAGCAGACTACAGGTGCAGACGGCAAGGTGTGGTACAAGGCAAAGTACAATCTGGCAGCAAATAATGAGGAGTGTGTCAGCTATATCAGGTCTGATTTTGTATCAGCAGGTACCGGCACAGCTGCATCAGACAATGCGCAGACAGGGGATGCTTCAGCAGACACCGGCAATGCGGATGCCATACAGCAGAATAATGAGGAACAGCTTGCCCTTGCAACCGCATCGGGAGCATATGCTACAGGTACGATTACAGGTGGCAATGTGTATGTCCGCAATGCAGCAGGCACATCCGGCACTACCAAGGTTGTCTCACTCAACTGGAACCATCAGGTTGACATAATTGGAGAGACCAGGGTAAACGGTGTGGTCTGGTATAATGTCAAGGGTACTTTAAACGGCAAGGCATTTACGGGCTGGACTATCAGTACATACATAAAGGTGACATACAATAATAGCGGAGACAATACTGATTTTGTCACGGCTATGAAGAATGCAGGCTTTCCTGACAGCTATATTCCAAACCTTACAGCTCTTCACAATAAGTATCCAAGCTGGACATTTGAGGCTGTAAATACAGGTTTGAATTGGGATACGGTGATTGAAAATGAAAGTGTAAACGGACTTAATCTGGTATCCAAATCAGCAGACAATGCCAAGAAATCCACAGCTGCCGGAGCATATAACTGGTCAACAAATACGTGGGTTGAGTACGAACCGGGATGGGTGTCAGCAAGCAGTGCCTATATTGCTTATCTCATGGATCCAAGGAATTTTCTTGATGAGACCAATATTTTTCAGTTTCAGAGTCTGGCATACAGTCCGAATGAGGCACTTGAAGGTGTCAAGTCCATAGTAAAAGGTACATTTATGGAGGGAACAAAGACCTATTCCAACAATGGCGAGAAAATCAATTATGCAAGCACATTCATGGATGTGGCAAAGAGCAGTGGAGTAAGTGCATACCATATAGCATCGCGTATAAAGCAGGAGCAGGGACAAAAGGGAACGAGCCCTCTTATTTCGGGTACATATTCCGGATATGAAGGATATTATAATTATTTTAATTTTAGTGCAACCGGAAACACGAAGGATAAGATTTATAAAAATGGTCTGTCTTTTGCCAAGAAGCAGGGATGGAATACAAGAGTAAAGTCCATAAGCGGCGGAGCTGTAAAGGTGGGCAGCAATTATATAAATAAGGGTCAAAATACACTGTATTTTGAGAAGTTTAATGTAGTAAATACAAGCTCGCTGTATTTCCATCAGTACATGGGCAATGCCACAGCGGCTCTTACTGAGGGACAGAGTCTGGCTAAAGGATATTCAGACAAGAATCAGGCTTTTGTATTTAAAATACCTGTATACAACAATATGCCATCGTCAGCAGTGGGCTTCGATAAAGCTGGTGATACCAATAACTATCTGCAGTCGCTTGCGATAAGTGGTGTAACACTCACACCGGCCTTCAATGGAGCGACAACAAGCTATTCAGCAGTTGTTTCAAATGCTATAAGCTCAGTGACTGTTTCGGCAGATGCAGTTTCAGGAAACAGTGGTGTTTCAGGCACAGGAAGCTATTCGCTTGCTGTCGGAAATAATACAATTAAGGTAAAATGCAAGTCGCAAAGCGGTGATACAAGAACATACACTATCAATATAAACAGGCAGGCGGCATCTGTAAATAATGCAGGTGGCAATAATAATCAGAACAATAATAACCAAAATAATACTGATGTAAACATAACATCAGGTAAATACAGTATAGGTACTTATATTACAGGCATTGAGCCTGGAACCGGTGCAGCTGATTTTGTGAAGAATATAGCAGTATCAGCATCAGGTACTGTAAAGCTTCTGACAAGCTCAGGCTCAGAAAACAGCGGAAAGATTGCAACAGGCAATAAAGTGGCTGTTTATGATGCTTCAGGTAATCTGAAAAAGACATACGATATTGTTATATATGGAGATATCAATGGTGATGGTGCTGTAAATGCTCTTGATATGATTAAGCTCAACAGACATATCTTAGGAAAGGGAACACTCACAGGTGCTTATCTGGAGGCAGCTGATGCTAACAGAAAGGGTGATGGTGGAAATGCCCTTGATATGATAATCATGAACAGACACATACTGGGCAAATCAAAGATATCGCAGAATTAGAAATGTGAGGAAAGATATGAAGAAATTATTTGGATGTATATTATCACTTGTTGTGGCAGTGATGCTTGTTTTCACACCTGCCGAGCATGTATATGCGCAGGGACTTGGTCTCAGTGTCAGCTCAAGCTCTGTAGCTGTTGGAAAAACAGTTAAGGTGACTGTTTCCATGCCGTCCGGATATTTTGGTACTGTAGTTATCTCAAGCTCTGACGAGGGAGTACTGAGTAACGGAGGAGATGGTGTGGCCAATATTGGTGACGCCGCAGGATATCCCACATCGCAGTCATTTTCATTTACGGCGAAGGCTGCAGGAAGCTGCACTATAAAGGCATATTGTACAGTTGTAGGAGATGCAGAGGGTAACGATGCCGGAGGTACAATTACCGGTGCCAGCACGAAGGTGACGGTAACAAGTGCTTCATCAAACAACGATTCAAACAGCAACAAGGATAACAAGGACAATTCCGGCAGCAATACCGGCAATGACAACAATGCAAATAAAGATAATGAAAACAAAGAGGAAAAGAAATCCTCAAACGCATCTCTTGGTTCGCTTGTTATCTCAGCAGGTACGCTTTCCCCTGAGTTTTCTGCTGCGACAAAGGATTACACAGCTACAGTAGATTACAGCTGTTCAAGCCTTGCGGTTACAGCAAATCCGGCTGATTCCAAGGCGAGTGTGACATCGGTCACAGGCAATGATTCACTTGAGGTTGGAGAGAATACGGTCAGCGTTGTTGTGACAGCAGAGGACGGCAGCACAAGCACATACAATATAGTTGTTACCAGAAGAGCCGAGGATGATCCGGAGAATGCAGATAAGCAGGATAACTGGAAGAAGTTTGATATAAATGGCACAGAGTGGACTATGGTAAATGACATTCCGGAGGATGTTGTTCCTGAAGGCTTTGAGCACTCAAAGACAGTGATTGACGGACTTGAATACAATACCCTTCATGGCACCTTCGGTGATATCACGCTTGTGTATTTACAGTCGGAAAGCAGCAATGGACTTTTTGTATATGATGCAGCACAGAATGCAGCATATGAGTTTGTCCGTATCAATTCAGAGTCGCATTTTATAGTGGTTTTACTGCCTAAGGTGGATGATGTACCTGAGGGATATAATGAGATATCGCTCTCCATAGAGGGCAAGGGTGTGGCAACAGCCTACCAGACCAAAGCCGAAAAAACCGATGATCAGACAAAGGATTTTTACCTCGTATATGCCATGAATGACAATGGTGAGAGTGGCTGGTACACATATGATAGCGTAGATGGCACATATATGAGGACCGAGCTCAGCACACCTACAGTGGCACAGGAGGAAAACGATGCGGTAAAGAGTGAGCTTGTTCCGGGAATTGCCAATAAATATCTTGTTTTAGCTGCAATACTGGTTCTTATTATCATTATTCTGTTACTGTTGCTTATTGTATCAGCTGTGAAAAACAGAAAATATAAGGCAATGGACTATCATGATGACGATGATGCAGCAGAAGATGTATCAAATGAAGCTTTGGAAGAAACAACTGATGAAACTGCGGACGAGATAGCAGATGAGCCGGAAGAAGAGGTTACAGAAGAGTCGTTAGATGAAGTGGAAGAAGAAGCTGCAGAAGAGTCGGTGGATGAAGCTGCAGAAGAAACAGCAGATGAAGCTGTAGAAGAGCCGGCAGATGAAGTCGCAGAAGAAACAGCGGAAGGTGCTGCAGATGAGCAAAAGATGGCTACGGATGAAAATATATCAAATGCATCCTATGTCGGAAGAACCGTAGAAATTACACCTGATTCTAAGAAAGCTGTTGAGAATGAAAACTCTGAGTTTGATTTAAAAGACGATTCAAGGCAGGAAAACGTTTCTGACACAGAAAACGATGCTGATGAGGATGCTTTAAAGAATCAGCTTCAAATCGCACTTGATGGCTTTGTCAATGAGGGAAATAAGCCGTCTGAGACTATAGACAGCAGTGCAAAGGATGACAATGAGGATGACAGCGAGGATGATGATTTGCAGTTCATCGACTTAAATTAGTGAATATGACTGGAGGATATGACTTGAAACCATATACAAGTAAGGCTAAAAAAGCAATAGATTTGGCTGCACGTATATCAAAGAAAATGAATTACAGCTATGTTGGAACAGAGCACATACTGGCTGGCCTTATAAAAGAGGGCACCGGTGTGGCAGCTGAGGTTCTAACAGCCTGCAATGTGGAATATGATAAGCTTATTTCGATGATTGAAGACCTGATTTCACCGGGGGATAACATCGAAGTGATGGACAGGGATGGCTATTCACCAAGGACACAGAGAGTATTGGAGCGTGCATCGGAGGAAGCCGATAGATTTGAGTGCAATGAGATAGGGACAGAACACTTGCTAATGGCTATAGTACTGCAGGGAGACTGTGCAGCTGCAAGACTTTTAAACACCATGGGTGTTAACAGTCAGAAGATGTTTATAGATATTCTTGGTGCGATGGGTGAGGATCCGTCTGCATACAGGGATCTGATGAAAAGCTACAGTACATCATACAATTCTGCGACTCCTGTATTAGATCAGTATTCCAGAGATTTGACAGATATGGCAGAGGCAGGGCTTCTTGACCCTGTTATAGGCAGAAAAAAGGAGATGGAGCGCGTTATCCAGATACTTTGCCGCCGTGGCAAAAACAATCCATGTCTGATTGGAGAGCCGGGAGTGGGCAAGACCGCTATAGTAGAAGGACTTGCACAGGATATAGTCAGTGGCAATGTTCCGGATATTCTTTTGGGAAAGAGACTGGTTTCCCTTGATATGTCCGGGCTTGTAGCCAAATCAAAGTATCGTGGTGAGTTTGAGGAGCGTATCAAGAAGGTGATAAGCGAGGTTTCAAATGCCAAAAATGTACTGCTTTTCATTGATGAGCTTCACACTATAATAGGTGCAGGAGGAGCAGAAGGCTCGTTAGATGCATCTAACATATTAAAGCCGGCACTTGCCAGAGGCGAGGTACAGGTAATCGGCGCCACTACCATAGAAGAGTACCGCAAATACGTGGAAAAGGATGCTGCGCTTGAGCGCCGTTTCCAGCCGGTGATGGTTGAAGAGCCTGGTGTGGATGAGACAATAGAGATACTCACAGGATTAAAGGGAATCTATGAAAAGCATCATGGTGTCATCATAACAGATGAGGGTGTGAAAGCAGCAGTAAACCTTTCTGCACGATATATAAATGACAGATTTTTACCTGATAAGGCGATAGACCTGATGGATGAAGCGGCAGCCAGGATAAGGCTTAAGAATCTGACATCATCTGACGAGCTGCTTGCTCTGAAAAAAGAGATAACAGATAAGCAGAACCGGGTGGAAAATGCTTTGTCGAAAGGAGATCTCGCAGCTGCCGGCGCGCTTATGTCAGAAAAGGAAGTGCTTGAAAATAAACAGCAGAAGCTTATCAGAAAGAACCGTCGCACAGGAGCCAAAAATCAGCCTGTAGTCGGCGAAAATGAGATAGCGGATGTAGTATCGGGATGGACCAAAATACCTGTAAATAAGCTTACAGAGTCAGAGGCAGGACGACTTGCAAAGCTTGAACAGATACTTCACAAGCGTGTAATAGGACAGGAGGAGGCTGTTTCTGCTGTCGCAAAGGCAGTCAGACGAGGCCGTGTTGGTTTAAAGGATCCTAAGAAGCCGATTGGCTCATTCCTGTTTTTGGGACCGACAGGAGTAGGTAAGACGGAGGTGTCAAAGGCACTTGCTGAGGCTGTCTTTGGCAAAGAAGATGCCATGATACGTGTTGACATGTCAGAGTACATGGAAAAGCATAGTGTTTCAAAGATGATTGGTTCACCACCGGGATATGTGGGCCATGAGGAGGGCGGACAGCTCTCAGAGAAGGTCAGACGCAATCCTTTTTCTGTTATACTGTTTGATGAGATAGAAAAAGCACATCCTGATGTGTTCAATATACTTTTACAGGTGCTTGATGATGGTAGAATCACTGATTCACAGGGGCGCACGGTTGATTTCAAGAATACAATAATCATCATGACATCAAATGCAGGAGCTTCTTCTATTATAGAACCAAAGCGCCTTGGCTTTGGCGCTGGTGAGGATGAAAAGCAGGATCACGAGCGTATGAAGAACAGTGTCATGGAGGAGGTCCGCCGTATATTTAAACCTGAGTTTTTGAACCGAATCGACGAGACTATTGTATTTAGAGCTCTCAACAAGGATGACATGAAGCATATAGTGACACTTCTTGTAAAGGAGCTTAAGAAACGCTGTAAAGAACAGCTTGATATAGAGCTCACAGTGCGCGACAGTGCAAAATCCTTTATCGTGGACAAAGCCTATGACAGAAAATATGGCGCAAGACCTCTTAAACGAAAGCTTCAGGAGGAGATTGAAGACCGTATGTCAGAGGATATTATTACCGGCAAAATTAAGCGCGGCAATAAGGTAATAATTTCTACGAAAAACAAACAAATTTCATTGACTGTTGAGTAGAATTGGATTTATAATTAATATATCAATATAGCTACGGGAGGATAAAAATGGCTGTAATAAGTGAATTAATCCGTACTGAGGAAAACGGAAAGCTCAGCTTCGGAGATTATACATTGGCTGCAAAGGCAAAGCTTGACAATTTTGAGAAGGATGGAGATATCTACAAGGTAAAGACCTTTAAGGAGATTACAAAGCTCGAAAGAAACGGACTCTTTGTATACGAGTCTGTTCCGGGAACAGCGGTTATGGATTTCGAGGAGACTGCTGATACAGTGACATTTACTGTGGAGGGACCTGAGGATGCTCAGATTACTCTTGGCCTTGAAGAGGAGACAGAGTACGAAATTGATATAGCTGGAGCTGTTGCAGGTACTATGAAGACAAATCTCGGCGGCAAGCTCAGCTTAAGCGTAGAGCTTGAGGGTGTTGATTCAGTCGATATCAAAGTATCAAGAAAATAGAGCATATTTTTAGCCCGGTGAAAGCCGGGCTTTTTGTATTTTATAAAGGAGAACAATATGGCAAAAGGAAAGACCTCTGTATTTTTCTGCCAGGAATGTGGTTATGAATCGGCAAAATGGATGGGACAGTGCCCGGCCTGTAAGGAATGGAATACATTTGTAGAGGAAACCGTAGATAAAAAGTCGATAAGCTCGTCGGGAAAAGTAAAAAAAGAATCAAAGGCGGCACAGGTTCTGCCTCTTTCGGCAGTAAAAAGCGAGAAAGAGGAGCGTATAGTGACAGGTATAGCCGAGTTTGACAGAGTGCTTGGTGGAGGAATTGTGAGGGGGTCACTTGTGCTTGTGGGAGGAGATCCGGGTATAGGAAAATCCACACTTCTACTTCAGGTATGCAGGGAACTTTCACAAAAAAAGGTGCCATTACTTTATGTGTCAGGTGAGGAATCCCTGCATCAGATAAAGATGCGTGCCGACAGACTTGGCGATTTTACGGATTCACTGGAGCTTTTATGTGAGACAAGTCTTGATATAGCAAAGGACGTGATTCAGCGAAAAAAACCGGAGGTTGTTGTAATAGATTCCATCCAGACTATGTACAATGAGGAGATAGCGTCGGCACCGGGCAGTGTCTCACAGGTCAGGGAGACAACCGGAGTGCTTATGCAGCTTGCAAAGACTCTGGGTATTTCTGTTTTTATAGTAGGACATGTGACAAAGGATGGTGCGGTTGCGGGGCCGAGGACGTTGGAGCATATGGTTGATACTGTGCTTTATTTTGAGGGTGACAGGTATGAGTCGTACAGGATACTTAGAGGCGTTAAGAACAGATTTGGTTCGACCAATGAGATAGGCGTATTTGAAATGAAGGCGGAGGGACTTGTTGAGGTGGAAAATCCGTCGGAGTATATGCTTAGCGGTAAGCCCGAGGGAGCATCAGGATCAATTGTCACATGTTCCATAGAGGGAAGCCGTCCGATACTTCTCGAGATACAGGCTCTTGTATGTCACAGCTTTTTTAATAATCCAAGGCGTACAGCAAATGGTACAGATTATAATAAAGTAAATCTACTCATGGCGGTCCTTGAAAAAAGAGCCAACCTGTCACTGTCAGACTGTGACGCTTATGTGAATATAGCAGGCGGTATAAGGATGAACGAACCGGCGATAGACCTTGGGATAGTGCTTGCAATCGCATCAAGCAAAAAGGATATTATAGTGCGTGAGGATACCATATGCTTTGGAGAGGTGGGCTTAAGCGGAGAGGTGCGCGGAGTTACCATGTCCGAGCAGCGTGTTGCTGAGGCAAAGAAGCTTGGCTTTAAAAAGTGTATTGTTCCCAAAGTGTGTCTTGCAGGAGTGTCGCATATTAGTGGAATTGAGATTGTCGGTGTGGCAAATATCAAGGAAGCGATAGAGGCTGTCAGATAGTAATTGTGAGAATTGCATATAATAAACAGACAATTTAGAAAATTCGTGTTTTTTAAGACAGTTTTACTACTTTAATTAATTGCAGTAAATCCGTTGACATATGTGTGCCGGGATGATATTATATCAAAGCTGACTCGCGGGACACATTGAGTTGTAGAGCTTGTGAGTTACATTTTACAGACATGACTTTATAGATACTGCTTTGAAAACAAGTTGAAAAAGTTATGAAAAAAGTTCTTGACAAATGAAAAACATTTTGATAGAATAAACAAGCTGTCGCAAGACAGAGAACTTAAAACAGAGTTCAAAAAAATAAAAAAGTGCTTGACAAACGAACAGCGATTTGATAAAATAATCAAGCTGTCGCAAGAGAGCAAAACAAAGAACATTGATAACTGAACAGTGAGAAACCTTGAAAGATTTTGAGAATCAATCAGAACGCTTCAATGAAAATTGAAGACCTTTAAAACAGTAAATTCAGATTCTATCTGAATGAACGAATTAGCCAAGTTTAACTTGACTGAGATCAACTTTTAACATGAGAGTTTGATCCTGGCTCAGGATGAACGCTGGCGGCGTGCTTAACACA